>Ga0315274_10000078_pt1 | contig 138549 bp, 98 predicted proteins | sample YL17G02_20_MG_FD_203700 | JGI IMG/M metagenome (GOLD analysis project Ga0315274, IMG submission 203700) | Sediment microbial communities from Yellowstone Lake, YNP, Wyoming, USA - YL17G02_20 | ecosystem: Environmental > Aquatic > Freshwater > Lake > Sediment | place: USA: Wyoming | collected...
AGGGAAGAAAACCACGGAAACACGGAAAAAGATGAAAATATAACCGCCGAGACCACAGAGATAGCAGAGACCGCAGAGGTAGCAGAGAAGAAGAAAGAAATTTAAACCACAGATGAACACAGATAAGAAGCCAACGAGAACGCAGAGGAGGAGAACAAAAGAAATACAACTACGGATACAAACGGATGAACCCAGATAAGAAAACACGAAAGCATGAAGGATACACGAAGACACAAAAAGGAAATTTGAAGCTAAGAGGTAAAAGCACGAAAGAGTAACCACTGAGAACATAAAAACGATGGAAAGAATATTTTAACCGCAAAGATAACGGAGGACCCGGAGAAAAGAAAGAATCTTTAACCACGGATAAACACAGGTTAACACCGATGAACACTGAGAAGAAATCATCGAGAATACACAGATGTAGTGCAAGGCTTTAGCCTTGCAAAGATAAGCAGACCTAGAGGTCTGCCCTGCGTAATCTTGATATTTGTAACCCTAAAGGGTTGCTCTACATTTTATGGTCAAAATAATACTTTGGATTTGGAATTTGTTTCGGATTTCGAAATTAGGATTTCGGATTTAAGGGGAACTGCCCCCTAAGTAGCCTCCCATGTGACCTACGGAGTAACCCCCGAGGCAACTCCCGAGGTTACTCCCTAAGTCGCTCTCCCCAGGTTGCTTCCTAAGTTGTCCCCTAAGCTGCTCCCTAAGTGACTCCCCAGGTAATCCCCTAAGCAACCTGGGAGGCAACCCCGTAGGCGACTCCCGAGGTCACTCCCTAAGCCACTTAGGGGGTCACCCCCTAGGTGGTACCCCCTCCTTAAGCAATTTTCAATGTAAAATTTTCAATTTTCAATACTTAGAAGAAATTTTGCCTTGATTTTCAGTATACTGGCAGTATACTCTATTTGAGCAAAATATGTCAAAAAAGACCTCTATTTTAGATAAGGAAATAGCGAAACTTTTGAAATCGACTCGTGAAAAAGCTGGTTTATATCAAGCTGAGGTAGCAGAAAGAATTGGTCTTTCTGCCAAATCCGGTAAAGGGTATATTTCTCATTTAGAGAAAGGTAGTGTTAAAAATCCACCGATTGGAACAATCTTGCTTTATTTACGAGCCTGTGGTGAATCCTGGGTTGAGTTCTTTAAACAGTTAGATATAATAGATTTTAAGCTGAGACATGAAAACCTGTCTGCCCGAATCGGGCACAGGCAGAGATGATTTCTCAAGTTCATCCGCCCGAAACCCGATTCGGGGAAGGGTCGATTCGACCACCAACCGAAAGAAAGATTCAACGGGATGCGATGAAGTATGAAATCAATATCGAATTCCCATCCAAAGCAAAAGAAGAGATTGATTTTGAACGATTGAGAAGACAGATTAAAGATAAGGTCATGAAATTAGTGAATAAAGAAGAAGACACCCTCACCCCAACCCTCTCCCGTCAAGGGAGAGGGGGTGAAGCGGTAATGACCGCTTATCAGAAATTTGCCTTTGAATATTTTGATTTTTTAGCAGCTCTGAACCCCGCCCTTCATTTCTGCACGAAATCCAAGAAGGGCGGGGTGAATAAACCGGGAATGAAAATGGTGATCGAGAAATGGCAAAGCGGAGGACTGAAACTGAATCTACTCTTCAAGATTAAGAAGATCATCAATTCGGTTATTCGAGGCGAAATAAAACGGGTTACGGCAAAAAAACCTTTGCCGACGGCAAAACAAGAAAAGATGGCAATTGGTTTCACCAAATATCGGATAATCATTGAGCGAATCGAAGCCGAAGTTCATAAACTGCTTTGTGACTTAGGTGTCAAAACGCCTTGGTTTGCCCTTTATAAAGATTTCGTCCGGGAATGTTATCATGCCTTGAAGAAAAATTATGGTAAGAATAAAAGATTGTTAGATGAAGATTTAGGAAAAATTATTCGTCGCTGGCAAAAAGAGGGATTGCAAGCGGAAATATTAATCAAGTTGAATGAAAAGATTGAGTCAATTTTGGGTGCACCCAGCCCTTCTTTAATCTTGCTTCTGGGAAATGAAGGGCGGGGTGCACCGAGAAAGTTGTAAGACGATACTTTAGTATTACTTATTATCCTAATAAACAAAATGGGGGTCATTTTTCGACCCCCATTTTCGTCGGCTGACGAAAGAGATTAACGGCTGATGATTACCTTTTTCGTAAGGTTGCGGTTATGCCCTTCTAACCTTAAGATATAGATACCAGCCGGAAGTTTGGCGCAATCGAGCTCAACCGTGCCGGTACTTGCATTCGCGTTCCTGGTTAAAATCCTCACCAATTTGCCACAGGCATCATAAAGCTTCAAGACGATATTATCCGGCTTGGTTAAGGCATATCGGACGGTTGCGGTTTGGTGAAATGGATTGGGGCTAACGGTTAATGCGTAATGTGAAATACTCGGTGGATTAGAATTCGTCATTTCGCCTTCTTGGGCTACGCCAGTTCGAGCAAAATCACTGGGTAAAACGGTATAAGCCCAGAATTCAACGGTATTGCCGCCTTTTAATCCAAAAACCCGTCCCAATGTGGGGGCAAAGCAAAGCGCGCCGCCCGCTTTCACTCGTTTTTTGGCTAAGCCCGGTGGAATGGGTTCTTTAATAAACCAGGAATCTTCCGTCGCATCGTATTTCCAAAATTCGTCAGTACTGCCGCCCTTGAAAGCATAGATTAAACCAGGGGCGACCCCAACCATTGAAGCACCATCTTTAACTTTCTTTTTCTTTTGCATGCTACCAAACAACGGCATGCTTAGTTTCTCCTGCCAGGAATCACTCATCACGTCATAAGCATAAAATTGATTGGTCTTATTTTTTAAGGCGTAAATGATATTATTATTGCCGTCGTAGGCTAAGCAACTGCCACCTTTGAATCCGGGGCTAACCGAAAGAACCGGTTTTCGTTCTAACCAAGTATCCATTTCAACCCAGTAGGCATAAAATTCGTTAGTATTACTGCCCTTTAGACAATAGATAAGGTTTGAGTCGCCCTTGGTGATATAGACCAAGCCCGACCCGCCCTTGATTTTCTTTGTGTTTGGACCGGGTGGAATCGATTTCTTCTGATACCAGCTATCAACCGTCGGCGTGTAACGCCAGAATTCATAGGTGCCGCAACCTTTAAGGGCATAGATGTAACCTTGCGCATAACAAAGCGCTGCACCGTTCTTTACTTTCTTTGGTTTGATGGAATTAGGCATCGAACAGGCCTGGGTCCAGGTGTCGGTTGCAGTATTGTAGAGGAAGAATTCGTTGGTGTTCGAACCCTTCAAAGCATAGATGTTAGATTCCGGTGTGCAGACTAAGCAGCCGCCTTGCTTAACCTTTTTACCCGCCCCCATCAGCAAATTGCTTTTTTGGTACCAGGCGATATAGGCTTGAATCGAGGTGCTGCCCAGTCGTACATCATTGACTGGATTCATATCCGAAGCGAGGGCACAACGGGTCTCAAAAAAATAAGTAGCGATCGATTCGGGATGCCACATTCTAAAACCGGTTATAGTCTGGGCGCCGGCTTCTAAGGAAATTATTACGGTGTCCAGATAAATTGGCGTTACGCCTTGAGTAATCTTAAACCAGACCGGGAAAGTAGCGGCTTGAGTGCCTAAATTCTCAAATCGAACCTCAGGAATTACCCCTCGTCCTTGAGTCAGGGTATCAGGTGGTGCAACAATCGCTCGAGCACATATGTCACGAACTACGACAAGGATACTGTCATTGATTTGGTCATTGGTTGGATTATTATCACCGCTCAGTTCAGTTGTGCACTCAACTGTATTAATATTCCGTATTGTCGGTAACCAGTTGTCAAAATTAACTGCCGTCTGTTCGCCCGCGGTTAAGGTAACGCTTTTAGTACTACTGTAACCAGGATTGATATTAAGTCGAACATCAAAAGTTTCGGAAAATGTGCCATAATTGGCAATATCAGCCGTAACCGTAAGCGGTGTTCCAGAGTCAATGTTGGCTGGGAGATTGGGCAATGAGATAACACCGGCGTCATGCACCATAATTGTTACGGTACCGTTTAATATATTGTTAGCGGGGTTCACATCGTTATTAATATAAGTGCTGCACTGTCGAGGATAGGTGCCCCGGGGTTGATTAACCGTCCAGTTATCAAAAACGGTAAGATTGGTGTTGCCAGGATTAAGCATTACGGTTCGGGGGCTTGAGTAAAAGCTGCCGATTTTATAGATAACATTTAGAGTTTCGGTATAGGTGCCATAATTGGCAACTCGGGCGGCGACCGCCACCATGCTATTAGTATCAACTTGATTCGGCGGTGCGTTAATGGTCGTAACCCCGACATCATGCACCATAATGTTAACCGAGCCGATTTTAGCATCATTATTCGGATTTTGATCCAAACCGAGTTGCGTACTGCACTTTGTCGCATAAGAACCACGCGATTGGATTACTTGCCAGGTGTCAAAACTAACCCAGCTGGAATTTCCGGCGGCAAGGGCAATGGAACGAGTGCTGGTATAGAAACTGCCAATCTGAAATAGCACCGAAAAATTTTCCGGATAAGTACCATAGTTTGTTATCTGAGCCGTAACCGGCGATACTGCATTCGAGTCTAATTGACTGGGGGGTTCGCTGATAATTGTGACTCCCACATCGTGAATATTTACGGTGACACTGCCATTCTTAAAGTTATTGTTGGGATTGGCATCCGAAGCCAAAAAAGTTGTGCACTTATACGAGTAATTATTGCGGGTTTGGTTGACAACCCAATCGCTAAAAGTTACTACGGTCGACTGTCCAGAATTTAGAGCCAATAGTTGGGTACTAGTATAGAAACTACCGATTCGAAAGAAAGCGGCGAAGTTTTCAGTCTCGGTGCCAAAATTTTGGACGGTTGCAGTAACCGGGACGGTAGCGCCCGAATCAACCGATGCCGGCGGCGAACTGATGCTGACTACTCCTACATCATGCACCCGGACGACAAAATTACTGTCGAGTTTGTCGTTGAAGCTAATCTGGTCACCGGTCAGGTTAGTTGTGCAGCGAGCTGTATAACTGCCTCTTGGTCCAATACTCCAGGCACTAAAAGTTATTGTTCGCTCTTCATTTGGATTGAGACTGGAAACATTAGCCGTATTCGTCCAGTTAACCCCGGGACCGGTGATTCGGAAATTTACGGTAAGATTTTCTTGATTGGTTCCATAGTTTTTAATCTTTGCCTGCGGAATTAAAGTTGCCACGGAATCAACAATACTGATTGGGGCAAGAATCGTGGTAACGCCAACATCTCTTACTCTAACGGTTACGGTGCCGGTCGCCCGGTCATCGTTTTTCTTCATGTCGGTAGCTAAAGCCGTGCTACATTTAGTTGTAAAAGTTCCTCGGGGCAGTGCGATCCAGGGGTCAAAATTGGTTGTTTCCGCCGCACCGCCATTAAGCGTTACTGACCGCGTCGAAGCATAGCCAGTGCTTAGCCAGTAAAAAGCATTAAATGTTTCGGGGGTAGTGCCGTAATTTCTGATATAGACACGCGGCGTAATTACCTGTCCCGAATCAATGGTGCCGGTTGGTGCAACAATTGATGCCGCTCCCACATTTCTTACTCGAACTTCGACCGAACCGACTTGTCGGTCATTCGGACGATTGATGTCGTTAGGATGTTCGGTCGAGCAGCGCACGGTTTGAACACCCCGCTGTAATGCCGTCCAGTTAGTGAAATTCACCGTGGTTGAAGCACCCGGGGCTAAATTTGCCACCTGCACCGCATTGCTATAAAAAGTGCCGATACGCATCCGTACGTTAAAGGTTGAAATAAAATCACCAAAGTTCCGTACCACCGCTTGCGGTGTGGCAATCTGCCCCGAATCTAAAATTCCGGTCGGAGCATTAATTTGCGTACAGCCGACATCATAACGATAACCATAAACTGCTACGTCATCAATGTAAACACCTTCGTTGGTGCCGGTAGAATCACTGACCATTCGAAATCTAATTGCAGTTGCACTGTTGGGAATGTTTGCCATCACTTGTTGAGCAAACCCGCCATAGTTCCCGGTTCTTGCCCAATGCGAAATCCAGGTGGCGCCGGTTAAATATTCAAAATATATGTAGTCGTTAGCCTCGGTGTTTTGCCAAATATAAAAGACCACCGAAGCATTTTCAAAGCCCGAAAGACTTATCGTCCGTTGCGCCCAGTTATTTTGGTTATTCGAATAACTGGCATTGCCCGTACATTTGATACTGTAAGAAGCCGAATTGTAGCGATTAGAAACTCTGGTCCAGGTTCCACCTGAACCACCGGTTGTCCAGTTAGTCGGGAAATTGGTCATGGAATCCGACCAGATGAGAACTTGAGCTGAGGCAACTGTAATAATAGACAAAGCGATAATTATTGACGAGAGAATCGGGATTCGATTAGTTTTTAAATTGATTTTACTCATTACCCCCCCCTTTTTTTTATGGCGGCTCATCCATTCTTTCTTTTTTTTGGGTCCCTCGGTATTATTATACCATTTTTTTAGCATTTGTCAAGTTATAAAATCTGCTTTTACTGGAGTTAATCCGTAAGGATTTTATAAAAGGCTCACGCCTTAACTCCGGGCTGATTTTCTCAATCTAATGATTAACAATTATTTTTTTCGCCCTACTCTGGTTATGAGTTTCTAATCTTAAGATATATATACCAACCGGAAGTTTTTCACCATCTAAAATCATAGTTCCAGTCTTAGAATTCGTTTGTCTCGTTACAATTTGTACTAATTTGCCCGAGACATCGTATAGCTTCAAAGTAACATCATCGGGTTCAGCTAATTCGTATTTTATCATTGCGGTCTTAGCGAATGGATTAGGGATAATATTTAGCGTGGTGTGCGAGTTAGTTGGGACAATAGAATTTGCCATGGTCCCGGATTGTAAAGCACCCTTATCGGCAACTGGGGTGGTGTAAGGTGTATACATCCAGAATTCATTGGTGTTTCCGCCTTTAAACCCATAAAGCCGATCCAATGAATTAACGTAACATAGCGAACCACCGGCTTTTACTCTTTTCCGGTAAATCCCTTCGGGTATTGGTTCTTTGATAAGCCAGGTGTCTTCAGTAGCAGTAGTCGCATAAGCCCAGAATTCATTGGTGTTAGCGCCTTTGAATGCATAGACCAGACCCGCACCATTACTTGCCATTGCCGCTCCATCCTTGGTTTTCTTTTTCTTATTCATCGAACCAATAAACGGCATCATTGGCTTTACCGACCAGGTATCGGCAAGTACATTGTAGGCGAAAAATTCATTAGTTTTACCTTGCAAGGCATAGATAGTGTTTGTCCCATCATAAGCGATACAACTACCAGCGCCCATTGGTTTTCGGGAAGTGGGTACTGGTTTCCGTTCTAACCAGGTATCCATTTCGACCCAATAAGCATAGAATTCATTAGTTTTACTTCCTTTTAAGCAATATACGAAATTAGTATCGCCTTTCGTAATGTAAGTCAGTCCGGTGCCGTTTTTTACTTTTCTATTGTCAAGTCCGATTGGTACCGGTTTCTTTTCGTACCAACTGTCGACCGTCGGGGTATAGCGCCAGAATTCAAAAGTGCTGCTGCCTTTAAGAGCATAGATGTAGCCTTGACCGTAACCGAGGGTAGCGCCATTCTTTACTTTCTTTGGTTTAGCCGAATTAGGCATTGAACAGACCTGAGTCCAGGTGTCTGCCTGTGCGTTGCACGCAGACAGGTCAGTAGAAATATTGTAGCGGAAGAATTCATTGGTATTAGATCCTTTTAACCCATAGACCGTGTTTGTTGGTACATAAACCAAGGCACCACCTTGCTTCACCTTTTTGCCCGAACCTTTTGGTAAATCATTTTTCTGAAACCAGGCGGTATAAGACTGAATTAAAACCTCACCATATTTTATATCATTTGCCGGATTCATGTCGGCAGACAATCGACAATGAGTCTCGGTGAAATGGGTGCCAAGCGATTCGGGCTGCCAGCTCCTAAAGTCAACATCAGTAGTAGTTCCCGGTCCTAAGTTTATTATCATCGTGTCATAATAGACCGGCATTACATACCGGGTAATCTTAAACCAGACCGGAAATGATGCCGGCAGGTTGCCAAGATTTTCCAATCGAGTTTTTGGAATAATTGTTCTGCCGAGAGTTATTGTGTCAATTGGTGCCAAAATCTCGCTTGCCCAAATATCTCGGACCACGACAAAAATGGTATCGGTTTGTTTGTCGTTTAGGTGATTCACATCATTGCTTAGTTCAGTCGTGCAGCCGACCGTATTATTATTGCGAACTAAAGGAGTCCAAGGATCAAATGCGACCAGAGTTGTCTCATTAGGCGGTAGCGTTATTTGCCTGGTACAGTTGTAATCAAATCCGATTTTACAACGCACAATAAAGTTTTCGGAATAAGTGCCCAAGTTTGCCACATTGGCGATAATGGTTAAAGGCGTGCCTGAATCAACTGCCTGAGGCAGTGCCGAGAAGTGCTTCAAGCACACGTCATGCAACCCGATTCGGGTTGACCCGTTTTGGTAATCGTTATCGTGCCGAGCATCATTGCTAAGGAGTGTGCTGCACTTTGTCGCATAATTTCCACGCGGTTGGGTTACTATCCAGGTGTCAAAGGTTACCGCATTTGATGTGTTCGGATTAAGAGTAGTGGTTCGGGTGCTTGAATAGAAACTGCCTGCCGGCGCAGGCGGGCCGATTCGGAACCGAGTCGTGAAGGTTTCGGGTTCGGTTCCGTAATTCATTATAACCGCACCGATCGGTACCGAATCGGTAGAATCGACCAAAGCTGGTGAATTAATTGTGACGGTCCCGACATCATGCACCCGTATCGTAACTGAACCGACTCGATAATCATTATTCGGATTGACATCTGACCCGAGGGCAGTACTACATTTCATGGTATAGGTGCCACGTGGTTGGCTTACCGTCCAGGTGTCGAAAGTAACCATACTGGCATTACCAGCGGCAAGGGTTAAAGTGCGAATGCTGGTATAGAAGGCACCTGCCGGCACAGGCGGGCTGATTTTAAAGACGACATTAAATGTCTCGGGATTCGTGCCGTAGTTCCTGATTTGAGCACTGACCGGAATTAAGCTATTGGTATCTACCGGACTGGGCGGTGAGTTGATTGCAACCACCCCAGCGTCAAGTACCCGTATGGCAACCGAACCAACTCGATAATTATTATTCGGATTGATATCCGAACCGAGCGCGGTACTACACTTGGTTACATAGCTGCCACGGGGTTGAGTCACTGTCCAGTTATCAAAGGTAACAATACCCGAGTCACGGGCGGCAAGGGTTAAAGTACGAGTGTTGGTATAAAAAGTGCCAATTTGGAATAAGATAGTAAAAGTTTCGGAATAGGTGCCATAGTTCCTGATTTGAGCACTGACTGGAGTTATGGTATTGGTATCAACCTGACTTGGTGGTGAATTGATTGCTGCCACCCCAACATCGTGAACATTAACGCTGACACTTCTGGTCTGGCGATTATTGCTCGGCTTGGCATCCGAAGCCAAAATTGTAGTACACCGGGCAGTATAGGTTGACCGAGGTTGATTAACTACCCAATTGTCAAAAGTTACCAGTTGTGAACCTCCGGGAGTAAGCGTAACGGTTCGATTACTCATGTAAAAGGAGCTAATACGAAATAGAACGGAGAAATTTTCGCTTTCGGTACCAAAGTTTTGAACGGTTGCGGTTACCGATACCGTGGAATTAGAATCGACCGATGCGGGTGGTGAACTTATACTCACTACTCCAACATCGTGCACACGAACGACGAAAGAACTGTCTAATTTATTATTGGCGTTTATCTGGTCACCGGTTAGAGCGGTGGAACAGCGAGTGGTGTAATTGCCTCTTGGTCCTATGTTCCAAGCACTGAAACTTATTGTTCTTTCTTCATTGGGATTAAGACTTAAAACTGAAGCCGCATTGGACCAATTGTTGGGACCGGTGATTCGGAAGTTTACGTTAAGGGTTTCCTGATTGGTTCCATAATTTCTAATTTTCGCCTGTGGAGTTAGAGTTGCGGTAGAATCAATAAAACCGGTTGGTGTAACAATCATCGTTGTCCCGACATCTCGCACTCTAACCATTACCGAACCGGTTTTGCGGTTATCACCCGGAACCATATCGCCGGTCAAGGCAGTGCTGCATCGGATAGTTTGGGTTCCGCGCGACAGTGCGGTCCAGGGGTCAAAATTGGTCGTTTCTGCCACACCTGGACCAAGGGTTCGAGACCGAGAAGATAGGTAACCAGGACTAATCCAGTAATAGACGGTAAAAGTTTCGGTCGTCGTGCCATAGTTTTTTATTAAAGCCCTTGGTGTAATTACCTGACTCGAATCAACCATTCCAGTTGGTGCTACAATCGAGACAGTTCCGACATTTTTTACTTTTACTTCAGTTGAACAAGTAGTTCGGTCATTGGTTAGATTTATGTCATTCGGAAGTTCGGTGGAACAGCGGACAGTTTGAATTCCACGTTGTAAGACCATCCAGTCGGCAAAATTAATGATCGAAGTACCGCCTGGTGGCAGATCACTGACTTGCACTGAATCATCGTAAAAAGTACCAATACGTAACCGAATAAAAAAAGTAGAAACGAAATCGCCGAAGTTTTCAACCTGGGCTTGTGGTGTTACGGTCTGTCCAGAATCGTAGATTCCGGTGGGCGCGATTATTTGAGTGCAGCCGACATCATACCGAAAACCAAAAACTGAAATATCGTCAATATAAACACCTTCATTAGAGTCGCTTGAGTCACTGGCAAAACGGAATCGGATTGCGGAAGCAGTGTTGGGAATGTTTGCCATTACCTGCTGGGTAAAACTACCATAATCACCAGCTCTTGCCCAGTACGTAATCCAGTTGCCGCCCGATAAATATTCAAAGTAAATATAATCATCGGCTTCGGTTTTCTGCCAAATATAAAAAACTACCCAAGCATTCTCATAACCGGTGAGATTAATCGACCGTTCCATCCAGTTGTTCTGATCATTGGAATAATTGTTATTAGGAGTGCATTTGGCACTATACGAAGCTGAATTATAACGAGTGGAAACTTTTGTCCAAGGACCACCAGTTCCACCAACCGTCCAGTTAGTTGGAAAATTTGTCATATCGTCGGACCAGAGAAGAACCTCAGACGAAGCTAAAGAAAAAATAACCGAAATGGAGAGTAATAAAAAGAAAATACTTATTCGACTGGGTTTTAAATTGTTTTTATTCTTACTCATTTTCCCCCCTTGCTGCGGCGGTGCGAACCCTCGTTTTTCTTGTCCCTCTAAGAAATAATTATACCATATATTTATGATTTGTCAAGACAAAATCTCAATTGTCATAGACTTAAACAATTAGTATAATAACAAATGTGCGAAGCGCATTTGGAAAAAGAATCAGAAAAATACAAGAAAAAGCCGAAGGCATCACGGACTGCGTCCGTGTTGATAATGAACGAAACTGGTAAAACAATTCTATTAATTTTAAGTTGCCTTATTTTTTGGTTAAGCCGGTTAAAAATTATTAATCGCAAACTGCCTGAGGCAGTTCAAAGATGTGCTTCCAACACTTCAATTATTATTGTTCTCTTATCTCTAACCGGGTTTGCCAGAGCTCAGTCGAATCGACCCTCGTATGAGACCCGACTCGGGGATACTTTGAAAATGGATAGCGTACCGAAGGTTGTAATATGTTTTGATGATGGGTATCAATCGATTTATCATTATGCCTACCCCTTACTTAAGAAATATAATATGACGGCGACTTTAGCGTTGGTAACCTCGAAAGTGCTTGAAGTACATCGCGGCACTGCCTCAGGCAGTCATTTGCGATACGGGTTTCTTAATAAAGCTGAGGTTCAAGAAATGATTGATTCATTATCAATTGAAGTTGCCAGTCATTCGGTTTCTCATTCTTCACTTATTGAAATTACTGATAGTATGACGATAAAAAGTGAATTGGTTTTTTCGAAACAGATTTTAGAATCACTATTCGGGCAGAAAATTATAACTTTTGTCTATCCCTACGGTAAATATGACGATCAGGTTCTCAGACTGACCGCCGAAGCTGGTTATAGAATTGGTCGGACTTGCGAATTTGGGGAACCCAATTTTTGGGTAGCACCATTTAAAGTTCCGATCAAGGAGGTTAGAAATACAACGTCGATTGACGAAGTAATCAATCACTTAAGACGATACGACGAAACAGTTCTCCTCTTTCATCGTATTTTACCAAAACCACTTTTTTTTACTGAGTATAGGGTTAATCGATTCGATAGTCTGCTTGCGGTTCTTAGTTCACTCAAAGCCAAAGTAACAACTCTGCGGGGGTTATATGATGATTGGTGCCAAAATGTTTTTGAAAAATTAGTTTTGGAAAAAGGTTCGTTAGACCGTAAAAATTGGCGGGATTATTTATTTCAGAAGGTAGACATCGACCTGACCCGAACTTCTTCCCGATTTTGACATCATATATTTAAGGTTTTCTTTCTCACCGATAAAGATATCGATATGCTTACCTTGAACATCAGTACCAATGTCATTGGCGTGAAATATTCCATTATGGACACCATTGCTACCAAGGTATAAACGTTCGAATTGTGGAACATATAGCTTTGAGCCTAAAGGTATTAGATGGGTATCAACTGCGACCGATTTAAGAGTGGTTAGGGTATAACCCTGGTAACCAAGTGGTTCGGTCACGACCCGGACGGTTCCTTTTCGTTTAAGATAGCTGATTAGTCTTCTATCCTTTAGTCGCGCCACCGCTTCTTTTTTAAAATCAGAAATAAATTGCCTCGGAAAATAACCTAAAAGACTGCCATTCTCTAAATAAAGCGGGACTTCATTTCGTCCTTTGTAATCGGTTTCGGCAACTATCCAATAATACGTTACCTTGAATTTACCTAAACTTGTCGCTTGGGTTAAAGGTAAAGAATCAACTGTTTTAGACCGCCACTCCACGGAAGTGATCGGTGCATATTCTATTTTAGTCGTAACACAAACTGCTGACCATAAACATGTAAATATTAATAAACCTCGCATCATTTTAAATACTCCAATACCGCTTTTTAAACAGAACCTGTCAGTTGGTTAAGTATAGCGAAAAAAGAAGGTTTGTCAATGCTAAATCTAATATTTTCTATAGCTTATATAACATTAGCTGACACTTTACATCGGAAGCCTGACATTCTAAATCTCATTTTTCTTTGATTTAGCATTGTTTATTTACTTTAAACCGTAATTTCCAATAGTGTTGACAGTTGCCGATTTAGCAATAAAATTTAGTATGTGCAAAATCTTAGTTTTCTCTCAGAAGATTCTGGTTTCCATTTGGGAGAGATTTTGAGCTGCGCCAGAAATGAAGGTGATTTCACTTCCCGAAATCATAAGCCGTTCAATTTTATTATTCTAGGATTTTTAATCTTCTTTAATAGTAATTTATTATTTGGACAATTAGCTCCGGAAGTCTGGGCAAAAATTACCGCTTCCGGTGCTAAAAAACGACTTGATTTGGCGGTAGCAGAGTTTAGTTTGCCGAAAGACTGTGCCCCCAGCCTGGCTGAAATCATTCAAAATGTCAATAGCGTTTTGGTCGCTGATTTGGAGTTTTCGCTTTATTTTGCCCTTTATCGACCAGATTCTATCTCCTTAGCAAAAGGGAAAAAACTCACTTTAGATTACTGGGCAAAAAGCGGTGCTCAGGTTCTTCTGTCGGGAGAGGTATCATTTCGGAAATCTTCAACCCAATTGAAGGTTACCCTATACGATTTATTATTGAAGCGACCGATCGCAACGAAAGATTATAAAATTATGGAGAATTGGCGTTGGCTGGCTCATGGCATCGCCGATGAAGTAATTAAACTTTTAACGGGTGAAGAGGGGGTTTCCCAAACGGAAATTGCTTTTTCTTATAAAACGAAAGATGGCAAGGAGCTTGGAGTTATTGATTATGACGGTGCCAATCCCTATATGTTAACTAACGATAAAGGATTGAAACTTTACCCGGATTGGTCGCCAAAGGGTGACAAGATTGCTTTTTGCAGTTATGATAATTCCAATCTTAACCTTTATACTTATGATTTGATTCATGGCAAAAAGGTTCAAATTACATCGAGACCGGGATTGAGTACTACACCGGCTTGGTCTCCTGACGGTAAAGTGTTAGCCGTTGCCTTATCCGACCAGGGCAGCCTCAATCTTTATCAAATAAGTCCCGATGGTCGTAATCAAAGACGAATCACGACGAGTTCTTCGGTATCAATTTCACCGAGCTGGTCACCTTCTGGTCGTGATATTGCCTTTGTCTCAGACCGAACCGGTGTGCCACAAATCTATGTTATTAATATTGACGGCACTGACTTACGGCGGCTTACGTTTGAAGGTTCTTACAATACCTCGCCGGCTTGGTCGCCACGCGGTGATTTGATTGCTTACGTCTCACGAGTCGGCGGTGGTATTAATCAAATATTCATTTCCGATATTAATGGTGAGACGAGAATGCAGCTTACTTTCGAGGGCAATAACGAAGATCCGTTTTGGTCACCGGACGGATTACACCTTGCATTTAGTTCTAATCGCAGAGGTATTTGGGAAATCTACACCATGACCTGGAATGGTCAGAATCAAAAACGCATCTCTAACACAGGTGGTGCCCTCTCGCCTACCTGGTCGCCAAGGCTAAAGAAAATCGAATAACACATATAGTAGATTATCCGATTCGGGATAAGAATTTAAACTGTTGGCTAAGAGGTCGAAAAAGATAATTTTCTAAATATATTTATATTGTCTGCGGAAGGCATTCATCGTAAATAATTAAAATTAAGACAGGATTTTCAAGATAACTAATATTAAATAAAAACCAAAAATATAAAGCATAACGAAATAAAACCATTCGCGAGGTTTCTTAACGAACGATGTATATATTATAGTCAGAAATGAACAAATCATAGCACCTATGAGAACATTGGGAATAAAAATTACGTAAAATAGATAAGAAACTCCAATGAGTAGTGCTATGGGTAGTCTTCCTAAAAAAGAATCTTTATAAAGTAATATCGGCAACGTTATAATGCCAGAATTACGGTCACCATTAAGGTCTTGAATATCTTTGGCAATAAATCCGAAGGAAATACTTAAAAATGTTGGGATTAAAACCGTTTTCGGTATTTCGTTTAATGCGCGGTTGTCATAAAAAAGCGAAAATCCCATCGCCATGGCAAGAATCACAGCAACGGCTAAAATAAAAGTTGAAAGAAAAGGGATTCTTTTTAATCGAACTGGCGGCACCGAATAGATTATACTCAATAGTAAATAACTAAGCATAAGCAAGAAGCAGGAGTAATTGATTATTAACGCAAAACCAAGTGCCAAAATAAATAAACATAAGCCCCAGATTAAATAATAATTATTATTAATATCCTTTAATAAAGGATTCCTTTTTCTACTAACTCGGTCTGATTCTATATCAAAGAAATCATTAATAACTTGGGCGGATTGGAATCCCGAAGCTAATCCTAAAACTAATAAAATGATTCCAATTATATTAAAAAAATTAGCTTCAAAGGTTATACCTTGCTGATGGATAGCTAAAATAAAGCCAAAAATTCCAATACCACTATAAAATAACATTCGCTCAAAGCGTAACGACTTAATCAATATTTTGAAATAGTTCTTGTTTAGGAGGTTGCAATAAATGAAGATAGAGAAAAGAAATAACAAGGCAAATATTGCAGCGAATTTCTGTTGGTCGGTATCGAGGATGCCGCCGGCTAAATAAATATTTTCTGGTTTATCGAGAGCAATAATTGTTGGCAAAGCTCCCCAGAAAATAATTGTTCCTAAAGTGATAATTAATAATGAAAGAGAAATTGCTAATTTCTTTGTTTTTAAGTAAGCATAAAATGCAATTAGAATCGAAATTAAGACAATAATTATTCTCTGACCGGGTGAAACTCCGATGTTAGTTAGTGATTTTACCGGATTCAGAAAACTGGTCAGAAAGGGTTTTAAGCGTAGGGGATAAGTGATTAAATAACCACCGCCTATAATCCAATCAATAATTGGGACCAATAATATTAAGCCCAGTCCGACACTGGCAGTTGCAGTTACTCGTCTAATTTCTTCTTTTGTTAGGAGTGAAATAATAATTACTAAGATTGAAAATAAACTAAGATAGAAAAACGGGAAATGGACAAAATACATGAGAACCGCTTTATAAGAAAAATCCGCATAACCAATTTTATGGTAGGATTCGAATATTCCTTCAAAGAAGATTCTAGTAAAGATTAATGTAAAAACTGTAATAAAGGAACGATAAAGAGGGGTAGATTCTAAATAAATGACAAGTTTATTCAGATTTTCTTAATTAATTATTACAACTTTTTCAGCTAGTTTCTTATTTTGTCCTTCCAATACAATAAAATAATTGCCGGGAGTAACTTTCATTCCTTTTCCATTGGTCTTGTCCCAATTGATGCTAAATTCACCTGAACCCCAAGTCTTAAATAAGTTCCTAATCAATCGTCCTTGATTGTCATAGACTTTCAATTCCGCTTTAGTCAAACCGAAAGTAGTGATTTGTATTTGAACCGAGTGTTTTGATATGGTGGGAATAACTTTAATCGTTGGGTTTTCGCTGATTGGTACTTTTATTTCTTTGATACTCGATACCGGCGAAATCTTAAATGGCGCTCGAGTAATTGCGGTACTTATTGCGGTATCTCGATTGATATTGGTAATAGCCGTATACTTAATATAACAACTTTCTGAGGAGATACCTTCAGGAATACTCCATTGGTAACGACCATTGTTGGGTGCGCCCGGAACGATCATTGCCCAAGGACCGGATGAACCATTAGTTGAATATTCAAGCCTCATGGTTGAACCACGACCCGGTGGAACACCGCAGGTCCAATCGATAAAATGAACTGAGCCGGCTTCAAATCTTTCTTTTCCTCTTGGGTACATTGGGAAAACGAATAAGCTCTCCGGAATAGAATTTTCTTTATAGAACCTCAAATGGTTTATTGGATTCCAACCGCTGCCTTCTTCGTTTACGATAGCAATATCTGGATAACCGTTATGGTCAGCATCACCACCAACCCGAAATGATTCAGAAGTTCCAGGTCCAATGGTATAAAATGTAACATCTTGAGTCCAGCTGCTTGTACCATTGCCCAGCCATACCGTAATCGTGCTGTCACCAAAAGCAACCAGGTCAATAAAGCCATCAATATTCATATCGTATAACTGAGATAAATAATAAGGACCAGTAGTCGGTAGGCTTCCGGAAAAATTTGACCAGTTGTTATTACCTTGCCAAGTCCATACTTCAATGCCACCATTACTATTAGTAAAAGCAAAATCCTGGTCACCGTCATTATCAACATCGCCCAACGAAGGTCCAAGTCGTCCCACATTCCCTATCGGTGGTAGATTACCGTCAGCTACGACAAAATTGCCTTGTCCATCACCGAGATAGATACTGCCATATTCATGAGCCGCACAGAAATCAGCATTGCCGTCCGCATTCACATCACCAAAAATAAAATGCATGGTTGAATTTCCACCCAGAAAGCCAAAACTTTGATTCCAGGTTCCATCACCATGATTGATAAAGATATGAATTCCGTCATCGGCGCCGAAAGAGACACTGCCAATATCTAAATAGCCATCATTATTGATATCAGCAAAATCAGTACTGAACATTCCCCAGTCACCACCAGTCGATATTCCATCATCCCAGGGAGTCCAGTTCTGTCCGGTTCCATCGCCTAATGCTACTTCCATAATCGAATCGCCAAAGTCGGTGCTGGAATAGTTATGGTGCATGCCATAACCGACATCCATATGACCATCATTGTTAACGTCACCGACCGCAATTCCGCCATAACCAAAATCGCCATTCTGATAAACACTCCAACTATCCTGCCCATCGCCAAACCAGACCATGATACCATGTTCAGTAGCATTTATATAAGGTGAGCCATGGTCGCCGATTGATAGAATGTCTATATGACCATCCTGATTTATGTCCGCCATTTCAATTTCAGTCCGACCCGATTCCCATTCCGGAGTTTGAAGACCGGATGAAGATTCGATATATTCAAGCGAATATATCACGGTGTTTATGAGTAATAAGCAGGTAAAGATTAAAACAAATTTTTTCATTTTTCTCCTCTCATTATTATTTTAATAAAATGCATGGCAAAGTGTTTTGTTTATACCGACAAAAATAAATTCCGTTTGAAATAACTCTATAATTCAGAAATACCATGCCATTGGCTTGGACCGGCAGCCGAGCAATTAATTGCCCACTGATATTATAAATTAGAACTTCCGGAATATCACAATCGGGAAGCTTGAACTGAACCGGTGGGCGGATAATACGGATGCCTTTGTTATAGGGTTTAACTAAATTGCTATTTTTGGTTTCATTTAAACTAGTCAATGGTGCACTATTGATGCAATAGACTTGCTGGGAATCAACCGATTGACTGGATATTACCAGACAATGCCCACAATGGTCATTATCAATGACTAAAGCGCCATAGCTGGTTTGACCATCTGGTCTAATTCCTGAATTGAACCAATTTCCTGAAAAATTAGCACAATGGTAAATTTCCTCGGTGAGTACGTTACCGTTAACCCGCTCCCAGGAAATGTGGACAAAATCCGAGTCCATCGTAAAACCGCGTATAGTAGCACTGGCATCAGCCGTCATTAACTGATAAGGTTCCCAGGTGGATGAGTTTGCTGGTCGGTGTAGATAACAGGTTCGGAACGGAAAACCCCAGCCGTCATTACCACTCGCAACCAAGAAAAGCTCGCCCAAATTGGACGCAGCTAAAGCTGAACTAAAATCATTGGCATTGACTGTATAAAGTATTTCATAGACCCAGGTACTGTCACCAAAGGGATTCTCGGCATGATGAATATGATAATCACCATAATTGCCCCCACGATAACTAATATGAGGATTACCTTCCGGCTCAAGTGAAAGATAAGGTGCCGCGCCTAAGCCAAAATCGCCTAAAATGCTTCCGTAAAGAATTTCACTCCACCAGCTACCTGGGGAATATATACCATAGGCGATACGATAAGCACCGGTCGAATCAATCGTAATCCAGGCGATGTGGGCAGCAGTACCTTTAACCGCAATCGTTGGCGCATGGTCATAAACGTCGCTTGTGGTTAGGCGAGTGCGTAGCCATGTCCCAGTCCGATTCGTTGCATAGAAAAGTTCGCCGTAGGAGCCAATTGTAACCGTATAAGCAATATGAGCTTTGCTGGAAGTTGGCTCTACGGCAATAACCGGATTATTATTGGTCGAATCCGCAACCATTTCCGGAATTGCCCAGCTTGAATCTGGATGTTTGTGAGAATATAGGATACGATTTATACTCGAGCTGACTCTTTCGGTCCAGACCGCATGACGCATTTGGGTGTTATCAATAGCGATTGCCTGTAGGGTCATCGCTTTCTGGTTAATTGAGGATGTCAAAGTATCAATAATAGTTGTTATCCATTGAGCCGAGGTAATAGAGCAAGCAACGATGATTAAAATTGGTGCTTTATGAAATAATTTTTTTGGCATCATGGTTCCGCCTTCCTTTCGCATTAGCCATTAGTTTTTGGTTATTAGTTTTTAGATTTAAATGATAGTATCGAAAAAAGAATTTGAAACTACCAACTAAAAACCAACAACTAACAACCGATTTCATTATTTTGAGTTTAATCTGATTTATACCTGTGTCAATAGTGAAACCAGCTCGGGAGTTTCGCCAAAATTTAGGTTAAATTTAATTAAGTTGTTAATATTTCAGAAGACAAGTCAATTTGTATCTTGATCGTTAATATTCCTTAATCTACTCTTTAAAAAAATAGGGGAATTCAAATTATTAGAACAGTAATTTATTTAGTCGCACCTCTTTAACGCTTTAAGCGGAGAGAGAAATTTGCCCGCTTCAGGTAGATTACTTTTCTACGACCAGTTTTCTCGTAACCTTTATCTCGTCAGAATCGAACCTTAGGATATAAACACCGGAAGCCAGTGTCTTTGTATCAATCAGAAGAACCCCGTCTTTGGTCGGCAACAAATTGTCACAGGATTTGACCATTGCACCGCAGACATTGTAGAGCTTAAAACTTACTGCCCTAGTCACTGGCAGGTTGTATCGAATAGCAAAAACATTTTTTGCCGGATTGGGTGTAATTAAGAATTTGAATTCACTAATTAGAACTCGCTTACCCATTATACCGTCAGTTTCTTTTGTCGGATTTGGCATCAAAGCCAATGCGGTTGTCGGTGGCGTATGTTTATAAAACTCATCGGTATTCGCACCTTTAGCAACATAGAAGTCAGAGCCAAGCAAAGTCAAACAACCACCCGCTTTCACCTTCTTGCCGCCGCCTTTTGGAATATCCCAGAACGAATCCAGCTGAATCCATGTATCATTCGCAATTTCATACTTCCAGAACTCGTTAGTATTGCCACCTTTCAAGAGATAAATTGCATCATTATAATACACCAGTCCAGCCCCATCTTTAATCTTCTTCTTTTTGCCATTGCGGTTCGTAAAGACTCGGTAATCGTATGGTCTAAGCTCAAACCAGGAATCATTCTCAACTTTATATTTGAAGAAATCACCATATTTGCCTTTTAGAACATAAGTAAATTCATTCCCATCGTAAGTGAGACAGGAACCTTTCTTGTAACCGGTTTTTCGGCTTGCCCCAGTCGGGGGGTGGGCGATTGGCGTCCAGGTATTAGCGGCAATATCAAATAGATAGAATTCATTGGTTTTTGAGCCTTTCAGCGCAAAGATGTAATCGTTTCCACTTTTGGCAACCGCTACCAACCCAGCAGCATCTTTCGGTCGCTTGTTGCCTTCGGGAATATTGGTAAGTTTGTGCCAGCCGGTGCTTTCACCAATCGTTACATATTGCCAAAATCCAAGAGTATTGTTACCCCGTAGAACATAAATTGCACTATTATGCGCCGTCATTGCTGCGCCGTTCTTCGGTTTCTTGCCGTCACCGTTTTCTTTATTACCCAAAGGCATTGTGTCACTGGTCCAGGTGCCGAGCCCTGCATCCGGAGTATAAATATGAAAATCCTGGGTGTTGGATGCCTTAAGCAAATAGATTTTTCCGTCTAAGCCGGACATAACGGTTCCAGATTTTGGTCTTTTACCTGAGCTGCCCGAAGGAATATTTGCCATTGCAATCCAGGTCGGTTCAGCGGTAGTGAACTCAAACCTTGCCGAATAACTACTGATATTACCGGCATCGTCTCTTGCCTTGACCCGCCAATAATAGTGTGTTGAATTGGCTAAACTTCTTGAACTGACCAGAGTAGTAGTTGTAACCGAAGTATCAAAAACGGTTGTCGTGAAATTCGGGTCTATAGTGAGTTGAATCTGATAGGTTATCGTCGGTCTGCCTGTCGAATCGACCCTTCGTCGTGAAGACCCGACTCGGGAGGCAGTGCCGCGATGTGCTTCAAACACTTTTGTTGCAATTTCGATACTTGAAGCATATCGCTTGGCGGGTAAAGTGTTAAATGTAACCGGGGTCCACTCAAAAGTTGGAGTCAACCCAATGCCGGTTGCGACTGAATCCGGTTTTAATAAGATTGGTGCGTTCGGCGCTTGGGTATCAATTGCAAATCGCCATACTGCAGACCAACCTGACCAGCGGTTGACTTCATCCCCAGCCCGAACCCGCCAATAATAATTGCCATCGGCTAAGGAATTAACCGTTTGGAATCGTGACAAACTGACAATGGTATCAATCACCGGACTGCTGAACAATGAATCGTCATCAACCTGAATCCGATACTGAACTCCCCAGTCAACATTAGTCCAGTCGAACAATGGAAATGGATTATTGATGATAGTATCTCGGGCCGGTGTAATTAAAATGGGTGCTTGGGGTGCCAGTGCATCTTCTATTGAGATGTGGTCGAACCAGACTTCTCCCGAGTGATAGCGGAAAAGACAAAAAAGGTTTAAATACCAGATTCGTTTTGTCGGCTGGATACGATAGGAAGAATATTCCCAGTCATGAGTTCCAACATCAAAGAGGGCGCATTGTCCATAAAGCGGAGTGGAGTCAACATAGCGTACATCAACATAGAGGGCGTAGTGAACATTCCTGGTTCCTGAGACATTGCTTGCCTTAGACCAGCCCGAAAGGACAACATGTTCGGGTACAGCTTGATTTAGATAAATCGTCTGATAAATTCCATACATCGAATCGACCGTAGGGGTACTAATATGAACCGAACGGGTACCCGATACGGCATTAAGCCCAGTCGTGTCATATAAGAAGCCGTTGACATAGCTTCGCCAGAAATCCGGGACGTTGTCCTTATCAATATCATATTCGAACGACCAGTTCGCTACCCAGTTCAGAGAATCCGATGGGGCGGGTCTTACCGTCCGTTTGAAAACCGAAACCATACCAGTCGTATCATAGGCAAGCACCCGCACACTCTCTTCTCGCGCTGGTACCCCAATCGGTAAATAGAATGATGCAGTGAATACCGAATCACCGGCAAGGGTATCACCATTGAATCCTGAGTCATTCATTACCAGATGCATCGGTCCTAAAATCTTTTCTAAAGAAGCTTCGACGTATAATGGTTCGAGACCGGTCACTTTTGCCATGATCAAATTGGGTAACTGGTCAGTGGGACGAGCCGGGCTGAAATTGACATTTTGAATCAAGGGCGGTAAGAGTGGTGAATTTAATAGAATAAGTGCATTCTTTGCGCCAATTTGATTACCGGTAAATGGCACCGTATAAATCCTGCCACCTTCAATCGTCGTTGCCGGCGAGACTACGACCAGATTATTCGGATAGCTGCCGGCTAAGATTATTGGATTATTGGTTGGGTTGACTAATACCATACCTTTTTCAAAGGGTCGAACATAATAACCATTAGTATGACGTAACTCGCTAATATTGTTATAAGCAGTATCCAAAGGTTTACCCAAGGCTAAATTCATCTCCGGGAAATGGGCAAAGATTTGATAATTGTCGGCATTAGCAAACCAGACCGAATCGTCAGCGGTTAAAAGAAATGAGCCGTAAACAAAAAGCCTACCCAAAGTATCGGTAATTGGTGCCTGGGGTAGAGAGAGGAAAATTTTATGATAATTATGGCGTGTGTTAAGTACTTGATTCTCGCAAGTCTGCCACCATGATTCGGAAGCATAACCACCCCAGTTAGAAAGAGTCCATCCTTCAAACATTCCGCCATCGGCAGAAGGCAGCAAAACTTCACTCCCAGTCATACCAAGACCATTAAAGAAAACCGGATTGGCTCCCGCCGCACTATCCACTCGATCGAGAAATTGTATCATCCCATATTTCCAGGTTGTATCATTATAGCAATAGACCTTTGGCACTTCATACATCCAGGTCTGAATTAAGTGGGTAGTATTATCGCAAAATACGCCGGAATAATCCGGTCCAACCAGATTTTCCGTAATTCGATCTAAAGAATAATTCTGCCAGGTGGAGTTACAGGGATTCATTAACTCGTTACCATAGGGATTACTCCGCAGCCGATTATTGACATTGGTGGTCATTAAGTATCCAGCCGAAGGTATGGTGTCAATCATTCCACTAAACTTGATAATAATCCGAAAACCAGTGCCAGCATTATAACCATTTCGGTTCCAGAAATAAAACAAAGTCCAAAAGGGCGGATTATAAGTCAAAGGAAATCGCTCGTTCGGTTCACCGGGATTACGGTCATGGTCAAGGTCAATCTGAGCAATTACTGAATCTGCCGTAATGGTTGAATCTACCCTAATCCGTAAAAATAATGTATCGCGCAGCGTATCTCGATAGGAAGCATAGGTTGAACTATAAATTGAATCAATGCAATGATGCCGAATCGGTAAACTTAAATTATTGATTCGGGTCGCATAAGAATACCAGTTTTCCGAGCTACTATCCGTCATAGTGCCGATGTGGAGGAATGTGCCGTTGGTGAGTAAGGAATCAATTTTAATATATCTGCCTTTAATGATACTATCAATTAATAATATGCCTAAGGCATTACTATCATTTGATACTCGGATTCGGTAGCCGATAAGTTGCGAATAACGCCGGTCTTTCGCCCATGATATTCGGGTCTGAGTACCCTGACGCGAGATTAGCAGCCCGGCAGGGTCATAGCTGTGCATAAAGCAGCGCTCATCTGGATTGAGAACTTGGTTGTAATAGACGAACCAGGGATAAGCGGAAACTAAACAATGATAATGAAGCACTGGTACGCTAGGATTTATCGCTCGGATTTTTCTGCCTTCGGGTGAAGACTGCTCATCAATCATGGTGAATTGGTTTGCGGCAAAATGAATTCGGAACAAATCTCGACCGATCGCTCCATAATTAACTAAATAGGTTTTGGCGCCTTTGGGTAGATAATTATTCGACGGTTGGGCAAAACCAGAATGGTTAAATAAGATAGTAATTATTGCAAGAATTATGAAGATTGGTTTCGAAGTCATAAAAATCCTTTGGTTTCAAATATTAACCGAAGCATATTTTTATACCTAACACCCCTCACGCTAATAAATTATTGTATCAAGGTCACGTCCAATTGTCAATCATACCGGTAATTTAGTTTCAAAAAAACTGGAAGCATTATTTTTCTTTCAATTTGAGACCATTGTTGTGAATTTTCTTTAAGCGTATATTTTCAAACTCGATACTTAACCAACCAGGCGGAAAGAGTAGCCCAAAGCGTTGACAATCGAAGATTTTTGAATATATTTAAGTAGTGAATCAAGAGCAAGATATCGTCCAGGTTTATATTGAGGACGAGGTAAGAAAGTCCTATCTTGATTATGCGATGTCGGTCATTATCGGTCGAGCCTTGCCCGATGTCCGCGACGGATTAAAACCAGCCCAACGGAGAATCCTTTATTCCATGTTTGAACTCGGACTACTCCATAACCGTCCATTTAAAAAATCAGCGACCGTAGTCGGTGATGTTTTGGGCAAATATCATCCGCACGGTGACATGGCGGTCTATGATACCTTAGTCCGCATGGCGCAGGATTTCTCGTTACGCTATCCCTTGATTAATGGTCAGGGTAATTTCGGTTCGATTGATGGTGATGCTGCCGCGGCTTATCGTTACACTGAGGCAAGACTGACCGCCTTAGCCGAAGAATTGCTTAATGATTTGGATAAGGATACGGTCAATTTTGTGCCCAATTTTGACGGTCGTTTGAAAGAGCCGCGCGTTTTACCTGCTTCTTTCCCTAATCTTTTAGCTAATGGTTCATCCGGTATCGCGGTAGGAATGGCAACCAATATTCCATCTCATAATTTCTCCGAGCTGGTGAACGGCTTGGTGGCATTGATTGAAACGCCTAAGATGACCGTGGACGAACTAGCCAAACATATCAAGGGTCCGGATTTCCCAACCGGCGCCACCATTGTCGGTCGTGAGGGAATTCAAGAAGCCTATCGAACCGGTAAGGGTAAAGTCGTGATGCGGGGTAGGGTACGGTTCGAAGAAGTGAAAGCCGGACGAGACCGATTAGTGATTTACGAAATTCCTTATCAGGTAAATAAGACTACACTTTTGGAACGGATCGCAGCATTGGTCCGGGAAAAGAAGATTGACGATATTGCCGATTTGCGGGATGAGTCGGACCGCGAGGGGATGAGGGTTGTCTTAGAGTTAAAACGCGATGCCAATAAAGAATTAGTGCTGAATCAGCTTTATAAATATACCGAGTTACAATCTACTTTTGGTATTATCTTTTTGGTCTTAGTGGATGATGTACCAAAGATTCTCAATCTCAAAGAACTTTGTGAAAAATTCCTTGAATTCCGTTACAACACGGTATTTCGACGCACCAAATATGAATTAAAACAGGCGGAGGATAAGGCACATATTTTAGAGGGGTTGAAAATTGCCTTAGCCAATATTGATAAAGTGATTGAGCTTATTAAAAAGTCAAAAGATACCGAAATCGCCAAGCAAGGTTTAATGACCAAATTCAAATTGAGCGAAGTTCAAGCCCAGGCAATTCTGGATATGAAATTAGCCAGATTGACCAATTTGGAACGAACTAAAATTGAAGAAGAATATCTGGAATTAATCAAATTAATTGCCAAGTTAAGAAGTCTGCTCGCTTCCCGCCCGGCGATGATGACTTTAATTAAAGAAGAACTTTTAGCCTTAAAGAAAAAATTTGGTGATGAACGAAAGACTGAAATCGTTGGCGGCAAAGTTGAAGAGTTATCCATCGAAGATTTAATTGCCGAAGAAGAAATGGTCGTAACAATTACCCATCGTGGTTATATTAAGCGAATGGCGGTCTCGGCTTATCGCCGGCAATCGCGGGGCGGGATCGGTCGGTCAGGAATGGATGTTTCCGAAGAGGATTTTGCCGAAGGTTTAATCACCGGCTCAACCCATGATTACATAATGTTTTTTACCGATAAAGGAAGATGCCATTGGCTAAAGGTCTATGAGATTCCCGAGGGTTCTTATCAGGCAAAAGGTCGTCCAATCGTTAATCTGTTATCAATGGAAAAGGATGAAAAGATTGCCTCGTTCTTGCCGGTAAAAGAATTTGAGCCGAAATCTTATGTCTTTATGGTGACTAAATTGGGCAGGGTGAAAAAGACCTCTTTAGCCGAATTCTCGAATCCGCGCAAAACCGGAATCATCGCCATCTCAATACCACCCAAAGATGAGTTGATTGATACTTTTATCACCTCGGGTAAGGATGAAGTGATATTGTTGACCCGTTCCGGCTTAGCCCAAAAATTTGCCGAGAAAGATGTGCGATCAATGGGGCGGGGTGCAGCTGGGGTAAGGGGAATTAATTTAAGACCCAAAGACGAAGTTATTGCCGGAGTCGTGGTCAGAGAAGACGAATCATTATTAACCGTTTATGAACGGGGTTATGGCAAGCGAACCAAATACGATTTATTCCCCAAACGGCATCGGGGCGGTAAAGGTGTGATAGCGGGAAAGATCGTTGAGAAGGCTGGTCCTCTCGTTAAGGCAATGGGGGTTAAGGAAAAAGACGAGGTGATTCTAATTACTAAATCCGGAACCGTCTTAAGATTAAAAATCGCCGATGTCCGAAAACAGAGCCGCAACAGTGTCGGCGTGAGGCTGATTGCGGTCAAAGAAGACGATACCGTGGTGGATGGCGGCAGAATCGCCTCGGAGTAAAAAACCAAAATTAACCACAGAGAACACAGAGAAGATGTAACCACTGAAATCACTGAAGACACTGAAATAAAATTAATTGAGACCCAGAATTTTTACCGCAGAGATATTAGAGACCACAGAGAAGAGCAAAAGATTACCACGAAAACACGAAAAGATTTTTACCACGAGATTAACACAAGATTAACACGAGAAATGTTATTGCGAGGAGCGAAGCGACGAAGCAATCTCATGGGATTCCTCGTTTCACTCGGAACGGCGTACGTGTAATCTTGCGGTTTCTCTTTAGCTGCCTACATTTTGTGTTTTCTTTATTTCGCGGTTTCGTGATTGAATTAGTCATATGAATTTCATTGATTTAATAATTCTAATCGTTCTCGCGGTAACTATTTACACTGAAGCTCGACGAGGATTTTTGTTGATTTTATTAGATATCTTGAGAGTCATTATTGCCCTAATCATCGGCGGTTTGGGTTATTTAATCGGTTCCCGAATTTTTCATAATCTTGAGCTGGGTCTGTTTCTTTTTATGTTTCTTGCTTTGGGTACAGTTTTTATCATCCCCAGAATATTCCGATTTACACCCAGTCAAACCGAACCGTTAGTAAGCCGAATGATTAGTGGTTTGCTGGGTTTCGTGATCGGGATATTCATTTGCCTGGGCGTTATTATGATTATTGCCACTATTCCATCATTCCGCGATGATGTCGATTCATCGGTTCTTGCCCAGCCAATTCTTACCATCGTTCCCGCCATTCATTACGAAGCCGATGTGCTAAACTTGCGAATGCCCAGTATGGGAACCACTGCTTTAAAGTTTAATGAAGAGGGCAATCCGGTCTTTCAACGAAACACATTAAGAGAACGAGTAAATTTTCTCCGACTGGATAACTCAACCTGTATCGAATGTAACACCATGGTTAATTTTAAAGGATACAAAAGAAGGTTCGGTTTATTAGTTTCACCGCTTTTTGTCTGCCCTAATTGCGGCAGAACTTCGGACGGCTGTCAGACTTTTGAAGGGTTCCATAAAATCTATGGGCGTTGCCCAATTGAGATTGTCGAAAAAACCGGACCGATTGATTGCGGCGTTTGGACTAACAATCGTCCGGTCTATCCAAAAGGGAAGTGTCCGGTCTGCGGGAGGACCTTAGAACACGACTATTACGAATTACAGGAATAACTAAACCACAGAGACCGCAGAGAAAACAGAGGGAAACCAATTTAACCACAGATTGACACTGATAAACACAGAGAAGAAGAAAAAAATTAACCACAGAGGACACTGAATTCACTGAATCTTAAATGAAGAGAAACAATTTACTCTATACTGCTTAAGGCTAACCTTCGTCGTTCTGTGGGTTCAGTGTCTTCAGTGGTTTCAAACTTCTTTTAATTTCTTACAATTTCAGTATAATAAAATCATGATTATAAAAAACTTTAAAGATGTAAAAGCCGAACCGGTAACAACTGCCGGCGCAACTAAGACGACAATTAGATGGCTAATTACCAAGAATGACGGCGCAAGTGGCTATGCGATGCGGTTATTTGAGATGGAGTCAGGTGCGGTAATACCTTCGCACTCCCATGATTTTGAACAGCACGAAATTTTCGTATTAGAGGGGTCAGCAAAAGTGAAATATGGTGATAAAGAAACGATTGCCAAAAAGGGCGATGCGATACTTGTTCCAGTGGGTGAACCGCACAGTTATATTAACGACGGTAAAGAGCCATTTAAATTTATCTGCGTGATTCCGGTAAAATAATTAATAACTAATAAAGCTTAAGAAATAATTAATTTAAGACCCGAAGCCAGAGAAATTTGGTTGGATAAAAATATTAGCGAACCAGAAAAACTTTTACCCCTTTTGAAACCTTACAAGGCATCCGAGATTGCAGCCTATGGGATTTCGCCTTAATGCAATTCAGTTATAAACAATAGTCCTGACTGTAAAAAACCAATAAAGAAATAAAATTTAGGCAGTTTAGTATCAATTACCTCCGATTGCCAATTTATTCCCATATTATTCTGAGCGGGGAATAGGGACGACCACCATTTCCCACCTCTGGTTCAACGCTTTTTTCCTTCTTCAACTATCCTGATTTCCTTTTCCGACAATCCGTACAGCTCATACACCAGCACGTCAATCTGCTTATCAGTTGCAGCTATCTGGCGTTCGATGGCGGTCTTTTCCTGGGCGGTCTTGGCCTTGGGTAGAACCTTGTGCAGCTTCAGCATCCACATCACCGATTTTAACATCCCGTCGTGTGGCATTCGAGGTTAGTCCAAAGGCCCGGGTTGGAAATGCTCACATCTCGGCACATGAACGATGCCAGTTTTCGTTGCCGAGCCGCATCTTCGTTTGGCCTGGTCGATGGCCACATATAGCATCGAGTTCGCAATGGCCGCTCTGACAAGCGCCAGGAGCTCAATAGTTACCTCGGCGAACTCCCGGTAGCCAACATGGTACTCGTCTCCGTCGATCTCGGTTCTCCAGAGACCTCGATTCTCCGTATGCAGCACCAGATAGCGGTGCGTAAGCCGGTTACGAAGGCGTCTAAGTCGCCCGTGGTGACCTCGCTGCGGGTCAAGGTCACGCGCGACATATCATGCAGGCCGAATAGTAGGTAGTTCCCCGTCCTGCAAATATCGCTCCTCAGCTTCCGTAGCTCGTCGTCCTCAAACCACAAGCGTTCGAAGTCAGTTCTGTCAGCTCCTTCGATGCCCATGTACCTGCCGATGAACACGGCAAGCTTGTCCAACACGTTGTATGCGGTCGCAAACGCGGCTTTGAGCTTCCCCGGACGGATTCCGTGTACGGAGTAGTCCAAGCTGTAGGGGATGTACGTGAGACCGTCGTATCCGCGCGTGGCGTACGGGTGGTCCACCGCCTCAAAGAGCAGCAGACGCGCGACCGCGTAGCACTCCTTCGCCTCGCTGAAAACTCGGGCGAGCCGTGGGAATGTCGCGTCATCCTTCAATCCAGTGATCAACGGAAAGTACATGGAGTCAACGCGTGGAGTCCGGTGCCGCCGGTGCAGAGCATCTAGGTTCAGGAACAACTGGTTCTTCGCGCAGAACTCCTCGTAGCGCTTGAGACGTGCGCCCTTTCCATGAGGCTTCTTGTTTTCAGGCTCTTCAGGAACGGCCAATGGGGCGACTCCTTCGATTGTCTCGAGCAATCTCAGGAATTGCTGCCGCGCGTGCCCTTCACCGATTCTCTCAAGCCTGTCGCCTTCCAGCGCCTCCCTCACGGCGCTCTCTGCGTCGAGGCGAAGCGTCGAGTCCCGGGCAATGCTGGCAAGGTGCTTCATTTCGACCGCCAGGTTTCCCCATGCCATGGCGTGCTCGGGGTCGTATGACAGCGCGCGATCGTACTGCGCCAGAGCTTCTAAGGGACGACCCAACTGACTCAGGCAATTCGCATAGTTGACTCTCAGTTTGGCCTGGAGCGTTAGGTCAATGTGTCGTTCGCCCGAAATGGCCTCGCGGAACGCTGCCTTCGCTGGTGTCAGCGGTGTGTCCTGAGGGTCGTAGCGGAAGCCGGGTTCTGACTTCGCCAGATCGTTCAGCGCGAGGTGACCGTTTGCGAGATTATAGAGAAACCGAGGCTTGTGTCGCTCCGGCGCGGATTTGAGGACAAGCTCCACTCCTGCCATTCCCTCTTTCACCAAAGCGGCATCACGGAGCCTTGCGCCGATGTCGATGTAGAAACCTCCTCGATTCCACGTCCACCCTCGGTCTTTGGGAAAACGGGTATCGTACATGCGCGGCCATCTGAAGTGCGGCCTGTAAGTCTCGCCCAATGGCATTGTAGAGCGCGTCACGCTCCTCTCGGGTGAGTGTCCTCATGCCTCTTCGTGTCTGCTTCCCTTCGTGCGCGGTGACCCTCCACGATTCCGACTTCTTGTTCAGTCAATCCATACAACTTATACACCAACTCGTCAATCTGCTTGTCTGTGGCGGCGATCTGCCGTTCAATGGCGGTCTTTTCGTGGGCGGTCTTGGCCTTGGGCAGGTCCTTGTGCAGCTTCAGCATCCGCTCGACCAACTCGACCATCTTATCGATGTCCGCCGTTCTCGTTCTGGGCAATGGTAGTTTGCCTTGCGAGCCTGGGGTTGCGTGCACCAACCCTCCGCCGAGAGAGTAGTCAATGACAGCATTGCGGAAATAGAAGCTCTCAAGAGTCGAATTCAGAACTCCGAGCGCGAACTTCAGGGGCGGGACCTCCGTTGCGACCTTTGGAGTGAGTACGCCATGAGGAATCATACATAGCAGGCTCTGCTCGACATAGTGCCCTTTGTCGTCGTGAGTTGCAATCAGTCGCATCTTTGACAGCATTGTCTGCGAGATGACCTTCTCGGATTCGAATAGGGCAGGAACTCGAGGACTGTACATCTCGTCTGGCAGATATCGGATGTACCTGCCAGTAGGATGCGCCTCGTAGCGCTTGATGTCGCGGCCCTCTAGGTACGGTTTCGCATTCCTGGCCCTTCGATTGTCGGTAATCAGCCGGTCTTTGCCGCCCTGACCTGTACCCTTGGCGCAAGAGCGCAGGCCGAATGTCACGTAGTAGAGTTCAGAGAGCCGCCAACTCGCCTTCTCGATCTTCTCGCAAATCAGCTTGGTGGGGGAAAGCAGCGAAAGCTTCAGGCTGTGTCCCGAGTTGTCACTGGCCTTTCTCTGCGGCCATGTCCAGTCAGGCTTCTCGGAGAGGCGGTCTGGCGACTCCGGAAGACGAATTGCGATTCTTGAGTCCTTGGAGCGTCCTTTGCCACATAGGATGATAGCATTCTTGACTATTGGCCCTTTGAAGACCGTCAAGTTCGATAGATCAGCGATTGAGTCTATGGTCGTCTTGGCCAATAGGATACGCCGCAGACTCTCGCAGTTGGGCTGGTGAAGTGTCTGGATAGGCACGATAAAACCGAACTTGCCAGCCGGCTTCGCGAGAAAAACAGCCCTCTCAAAGAAGATGAGGTAGATATCCCAGACGTGCGTGGCGCACCTGTACTTCGCCATCAAGTAGGGGACCTGCTCCGGGTGGATTTCTCGGAACTCCCTTACGCGGATGTACGGTGGGTTGCCGATCACGGCGTCGAAGCCGCCCGAGGCCATGATGCCCTTGAACTCATCGTGCCAGTCGAAGACATTGACCTTGAGGCGTTCTTCCTCGTCCTGGAACAGGCTCTGTTGTTCACCCTGATAGAAGTCAGGCCCGATGAGGCTGTTGCCGCACTTGATGTTGTTGCCGAGGTCAGGCAGGGCACGGTCGTGGAAGAACTTGAGTTGGTTCTGGATGGTCTGCTCGTTCTCGCCTTCAAGGACTTTGAGCAGGAGGCTGAGCTTGGTCACTTCCACGGCTTGAGAGTCGATATCCACGCCGTAGATGTTGTTGAGTAGGATTTCCTTCTTCTTGGCTGTAGTGAGTCGCCATTCGCCACCCTGTCCCTGGAACAATTCTTTAGTGTGCTTCTCCGGGTCGTCTTTGACATACCAGTCCCGATGCCAGTTGAGGAGGTGCTGATACGCGCCGAGTAGGAATGAGCCGGAACCGCACGCCGGGTCCAAGATGCGGAGCGTTGCCGCCTGCTTAGGCGTCTTGTCCTCAAGGAGCTTGCCGACCGTGTTCTTGACGATGTAGTCCACAATGTAAGTCGGGGTGTAGTAGACACCACCGGCTTTGCGGACTTCGGGCTTCTCTTCGACCTTGGCGTGATGTCCCGCGGTGAGTTTGATTACCTTGCCAAGGAACTGCTCATAGACCTGACCCAGGATGTCGGCTGGCAGAACCGAGAACTCATACGGGCTGTCCGGGTAATAGAGCCCGCCGACGATGTCTTTGAGGACATTGTCGTCGATGGTGAGCTTGGGCGTGAGCTCGTCCGGTGCTTCGGGTCTGCCTTTCTCGGTCTGGAAGTGGAACAAGCCGGAGTTGTAGATGCGGTCTGCCTTGTTGAAAAGCTCTTTAAGCCGTGGATAGACCCGCTCGCCGTTCAGGAGCGCCTGGAGCTGGCCGTACTGCTCGATTGCCCGGTCCTCGCAGATGCCGCAGGAAGATGATGCGGTCGATGGTGCGCTGGACCGCCTCATTGAGCTGGCGGGTCGTGAGCCGGGGCCGGGGATTGCGCAGGGCGATGTTGCGGGCGAGTGAGTCGCGCCAGTGTTCGATGTCAGCCAGAAAGGCATCGTCAACTTCAGTTGTGCCTTTCTTGCTCCGGGTTTCCTCGACGTACTTGTCGAACGAGCCTTTGAGCACGGCTTCGCGGGAGAAGGTCGTCCAGAGTTCATCCCAATGGTTAGGATAATCCTTGTAGGTCAGGTGCTTGATCCGGGCGATGGAGGCCTTGTCGGTCTTAAACGGACGTTGGCGGCAGTCGTAGACGGCTAGCTCCTCGAAGTCGGTCAGAATCGAGAGCGGCAGCTTGGCGGTCCAGGCATAACGCCGTAGCTGAAACGCCGGTCCGACGTCGGTGCCGATGTTGACCGAGGGCTTCTTGGCCTCAACAAAAAACTTTCGCATCCCACCAATCTGGAAGCAGTAGTCGGGCGCCTTCGTCTCACTGCCCATCTTGAGGGAATCCTCGAAGACAACCTCGCGATAGGCAATAGCATAGCCCTGCTTGTTCTCAACGTCCCAGCCGAGCGCGGAGAAGAATGGATTGATGAACTCTAGGCGTAGCTGCATTTCATTGTAGCCACCGGTGCGATAGGAATCGCGGTTGCGGTCAAAACGTTCGATGAGTTGGAGGATTGATGCTGGCGGGACCTTGTTTGGCATAGTGAATTAGAATAGCCGGGCTTGGGGTGAAGTCAAGAAATAGAATCGTAGCTGTCGCGGCGGAAGCGAGTGGAACCCTGCCCTAAGCACCGCGGGAAACACGGGATAAATGGGGTGCACTTCATATTTAGCAAAAAATTATCAGAGTTTATTAGACCAATCCAGCCCCCGAGCCAACTCCCCAGGTTGCTTAGGGGGCTACCCCCGAGTCCACTCCCGAAGTTACTCCCCAGCTTGCTCCCGAAGTCGCTCCCCAGGTTGTCCCCGAAGCTGCCCTCCAACCCGCTCCCTAACCAATCCCCCAACCAACTTAGGAGGTGACCCCCGAAGCGACCTCCGAGGCGACTCCCCAAGCCACTTAGGGGGTCACCCCCTAGGCGGTACCCTCAACTAAGGCAATGTCAAAGCTAAAAGCTCAAATGTCAAATGGTTAGAAGAAAATTTGGGCCAATGAAAAGTTAAGTTATAACTTAACCTTCTCTGGCACAAAAATACCAAAATGTCAATAGAAAAAAATGAGACTTCTGAATAAGTATCCCAGCCGTCTTGATAACAGCTATATCTAAAGATGAGGGCAATATATACCTTGAATTTCTAATCGCTGTAATCACATCTTTATCGCCGTAATCAACGAGTTTGTGTTTTCAGCAAACTCAAAACAGTAGAAAGAGATTAAATTCTTGAAAATAATCTATTTATTGACTGACAAAAGCTAATAGTTATAATTTTAAAAATGAGGAATTTCATTTTTCTTGTCACTTGTCACTTTGCACTCGTCACTGTCTTATCTGCCCAGTGGTTAGAAGCAACTATCCCAGTCGGAAATAATCCCTGGACTTTAGTCTATAATTCTACAAATAATAAGGTTTATTGCGCTAATCTATATAGCGATAATGTGACGGTGATTGATGGTGTGTATAACTCAGTGATTACAACTGTCTCGGTAGATAGTGGCCCTTATGCCTTAGTTTATAATCCGACTAACAACAAGGTCTATTGCACTAATCGTTGGAGCCACAATGTTATGGTGATTGATGGTGTGACTGATTCAGTGATTACAACCATTGCGGTCGGGAACTATCCTTGTGCATTGGTCTATAATTCTTTGAACAACAAGGTTTATTGCGCTAATTTTGCTAGCGATAATGTGACAGTGATTGATGGTGCATCTGATTCAGTGATTAAAACCATTACGGTTGGAGGTGGTCCTTGGGCTTTGGTTTATAATTCTTTGAACAACAAGGTCTATTGCGCTAATCGTGGAAGCAATAATATGACTGTGATTGACGGTGCGTCTGATACAGTGATTACAACGGTTCCAGCCGGAGATTATCCTTTTGCTTTAGTTTATAATTCTTTAAACAACAAGGTCTATTGCGCTAATGGAATAAGCAACAATGTTATGGTGATTGATGGTGTGTCTGATTCAGTGATTACAACGGTTCCAGCCGGAGGTCATCCTTGGGCTTTGGTCTATAATTCTTTGAACAACAAGGTATATTGCGCTAATGCTTACAGCAATACTGTGACGGTGATTGATGGTGTGACTGATTCAGTGATTAAAACCATTACAGTCGGAAGCTTCCCTTATGCTTTATTCTATAATTCTATGAACAAGAAGGTCTATTGCGCTAATGATGCAAGCAATAATGTGACGGTGATTGATGGTGCGACTGATTCAGTGATTACAACCATTGCGGTCGGAGGTGGTCCTGGTGCTTTTGCCTGGAATCCGATACAGAATCGGACCTATGTCGCAAATTATTGGAGTTTCACTGTCTCAGTGATTCGGGATTCGATTATACCCGGAATCGAAGAAACTACGAACCTGAACGCTATAAGCTTAATGCCAGAGATTTATCCGAATCCAGCAAAAGGCGTGATTCGTGTCCGTTTCCAATCCCCCTTTGATTCCCCCTTTATTAAAGGGGGTAAGGGGGATTTGATAAAAATCTTTGATGTTTCAGGAAAGTTGATAAAAGAGATTGAGATTCTTTGCTCTGCTCAGAATGACGGAGTGGGTGAAACAAAAATTTCTCTGAAAGGAATAAAGCCGGGTATCTATTTCTTACGATTCGGAACCGAGGTCAAAAAGTTCCTCGTAGTTAAATAGGAACCAGCCCCCGAACTAACTCCCCAGGTTGCTTAGGGGGCTACCCCCGAGTCCACTCCCGAAGTTACTCCCCAGCTTGCTCCCGAAGTCGCTCCCCAGGTTGTCCCCGAAGCTGTCCCCCAACCAATCCCCGAAGCAGCCCCCGAAGCAACTTAGGAGGCGACTCCGGAAGCGACCCCCGAGGCGACTCCCCAAGCCGCTTAGGGGGTCACCCCCTAGACGGTACCCCCTCCCTCAAGGAAAATTACGATAAGTTATGGACGACCAAAGCGATAGACGAAAAATCGGGTCATTTTTTATGTGATTATTAGTCACATTTCTTCTGGCACAAAAATACCAAGTTTCAAACACCGAATTCCAAATAATAACTAAATTCCAATTTCAAAATTTTAAAATCTCTGCTTTCTCTGCGGTTAAATTTCTCTGTACCACCGAGTTAAACTATATGTCCCCTCACCCTAACCTCTCCCGCAAGGGGAGAGGAGCTTTTTCTGAGTTATTTCATCTTTTCCATTTGTGTTTATCTGTGTTAACCCCGCTGGAAATTCTTGAAAACTATTATGAAAAACGAGGCTAAAGTCTATACTCTAAATATTGAAATTTCTAACGGGGTTGACTTAACTTCGTAATTCGAGTATATTCAAAACATGTCAGTAACGGCAGTAGTTGGCACCCAATGGGGTGACGAAGGAAAAGGCAGGATTGTTGATTTCCTTGCCCAAGAAGCGGATATGGTCATTCGTTTTCAGGGCGGTAATAATGCCGGTCATACCGTTATCAATAACTACGGCAAATTTGCTTTGCATCTATTACCCTGCGGAATATTCAATTCTAAAACTATCAATATTGTTGGTACTGGGGTGGTTGTTAATCCCGAGGCGCTCTGGCAGGAAATTTTAATGCTTCAGGCTGCCGGAGTTACAGTTGGTAACAATTTACTCATATCCGACCGTGCCCATGTCGTAATGCCTTATCATATTTTGCTCGATAAATTAGAAGAAGAAAGTTTGGGAAAGAAAAAATTGGGAACAACCTTACGCGGTATCGCGCCAGTTTATGCGGACAAAGTTACTCGGGTCGGCTTGCAAATGGCAGACCTTTTAGATAAAGAATATCTGGCAGAAAGAATTCACACAATTTTAGAGAAAAAGAACCGTATTATAAAGTTAGTTTATGGCGGGGAAATAGTATCTGAGTCAGATATGATTAATTATGCTTTTGATTATGGACAGAAGCTGAAAGGTCATATTTGTGATATCATGCCGGTGGTCCAAAATGCTCTAAAGGAGGATAAAAAAATTCTCTTAGAAGGTCAGTTGGGCGTAATGAGGGATTTGGATTGGGGAATCTATCCCTATACTACTTCTTCAAATCCATTGCCCGGCTTTGCCAGTGTTGGGGCGGGAATTCCACCTAACTGCATTAATGATATTTTGGGAGTAGTTAAAGCTTATAGTTCAAGTGTCGGGGGTGGACCATTCGTGACTGAGCTTAAAGATAAGACCGGCGATTTAATTCGAGAACGGGGTAAAGAATATGGTGCTGCCACCGGACGACCACGAAGAGTTGGCTGGTTCGATGCGGTAGCAACCAGATATGGCGTGCAACTGACCGGGGCAAATCGGTTGGTTCTATCCCTGCTTGACGTTTTGGATGATTTTGAAAAGATTAAGATTTGTGTCGCCTATCGAATCAATGGGAAAGAAGTAAATACGGTTCCGGTTACCCGACTTTTGAATATTGCCGAGCCGGTATATGAAGAAATTGGAGGATGGAGAACCCCAATCTCAGAAATTAGAAATTTTAAGGATTTGCCAAAACCAGCAATAAATTATATCAAGCGGCTCGAAGTATTGTTAGAGGCGCCAATCGAAATCGTTTCGGTTGGACCCAAGCGCGACCAAATAATAACCAAATAACATTAGGAAAATTATTGCGCTGAGCACCGGCATTGGTCGGGGGCATCCAAACTATCTCGATAGTGTCATTTCAGTTTTGCAAAACGAATATCCAGAATACAAGATTGAATATCACACCGTTTTCGAGCAAGCCTCGGGCATATCCTATTTAACCTGGCAACTTATTCGAAAGCTCTATCTTTTAGGCGGTTCGGGTGGAATCATCACTAAATTGTATAATACATTCAGGCAAAAATCATCATCGCCTAATCCAATCATTCTAAAGATACTAAGTTCTGGGTTAGATATTAATTGTGAATCCCGCCCTTCATGGATTGCCCGCAGAAACGAAGGGCGGGATGAAGATTCCTCGGCGATATTTTTAATAGAACATCCTTTAGTAGCAAGGATTTTAGCGAATAGGGGAGTGCCAGTTTTTTATATTCACGGTGAAATCGCTGCACCCGATGAATGCGTGATACCAGGAATAACGAAATGTTTTGTTCCTTTAGAATTGACTAAAGAGCGGATGGTTAATTGCGGTGCCGCATCGGAATCAATATTAGTTACCGGACTTTTGATTGAACCGGAATTAGCCAAAGCTGCCGAAAATAATTTCAGCCTGCGTGTCGCAAGACTTAATTCAAACCAACCATTAACCGTTGCCTTCTTTATCTCCCAAGCTTATCCAAAACCTCATATTGACCAAATCGCTGCGGCGGTTGAATCGGTATTAGGAAAAGGGATGAAAGCAATTGTCTTTACCGGAACCGAGCCAAATAAGATGCGACAGTTCCGACTAATCGGGACTAGTCGAATCGACCCTCCGTCGAGAAGACCCGACTCGGGGAAGTCCCTCCTACATGGCTTTCAAGACATTCAGGTGATAACGAGCAAAAACCGACAAGAGGAGAATCAAAAAACTGCCGAACTGATGAGCAAAATCGATGTTATGGTTGCTGCTTCCCATGAGCGAACCAATTGGGCATTTGGACTGGGACTTCCGATGTTTGTTTTATTCCCTTTAATTGGAACCTATGCCAAGCAGAATTTCGATTTTGCTTTTAACCAAGGCGTAGCATATCCCCTGAACACGATTGAGAATGCCAAGAACCTGGGTGATACATTAATTCAGATGCGTCGGGAGAATACACTTGCTAAGATGGTAAAAAGAGGATTTTCGGTTTACAGTCTAAGTGGTGCTCGGTTTATTACTGAGCACCTGGTTAAATTATCGTAGTTTAATTATCTTCTGGGTAATACAATAATTTGTGTTAGCCAATTGAATCAAATAAACTCCTGGTGCACAATTTCTGCCTTTATGGTCTTTACCATCCCAAATAAAGCAGTGACTGGTGCCTTGCGTTTTGTGATTTAAGGTATGTGACCGGAGACTTGTGGCTAACTTTCCGGCAGCATTATAGATTTTTAGCTCCTGCTCATTGTTAAAATTTAATTCGTAATTCAACACTATCTTAATTTCTCGCCGAAACGGATTGGGATTAACTAAAATTAATTTATCGAAATTTTTTCCGGCGCCGTCTACCTCAAAACGATAATAATCTCTTTTATTATTATGAGCCGTATTGGTTGTTTCACTGGTTGTCATTTGCCAGAATTCGAGTGTTTTGTTTCTTCTTAGCGCATAGATTTTACCGTCTAAAAAAACCAGCGCCGCACCGCGTGTACTGGTTTTTCGCTTAGATACATCAGGGATTGGATTTAAAAAAGTCCAATTGTTGGTTGCACAGTCGTAGCAAAATAATTCTCGGCTTTTTCCCCCGCGAAGGGCAAATATTCGGTTTTCTCCAGCTGAAACAATACTGGCTCCATTTCTTACCACCTTTCGTTTGCCGGCTGGGTCATAGTTAGGCAGGGGTGTTTTAACCAACCAACTATCACCGATTATATCATAGGCATAAAACTCATTGGTGCCGGCTTTTAAGCAATAAATATAATTATCGTTATCGTAAGTGATACAACTACCGGCGCCAATACCAGTCGATTCTGGTCCGGGTGGCACGCTTGCTTTAAGTAACCAACAATTATGTTTTGTCGAATAAGCCCCAAAATCTAAAGTTTTATTACCTTTCAAGGCAAAAACGAATTCAGAATCGCCTTTTTCTACCCAAACAAGAGATGAACCACTACCTGGTTTCTTTTTCCCGCTAAAAGGTAAATTGGGTTTTTGCTGCCATTTATTCTCGCTGAGGTCATAAGACCAGAATTCTAAGCTACGGGTGCCTTTTATCGCATAAATGGTTCTTTCGCCATCCGAGCACAAGCCGCCACCAGCCCTAACTCGCTTTTTCCTATTTTCAGCAAAAGGTACAACTGGTAAACCTTGCCAATAATTTGAATCAACAAGATACTGGTAGAATTCATTGGTGTTGTTACCTTTTAAAGCAAAAATCGAATTGGCGGCAGTAGTTACCGAACTACCAGCACCTACCATCTTTCCTTTGGGTCCAGGCGGAATATCGGCTAACCTTGACCATACACTTGTAATCTTTGGATAAAGACAGGCAATGCCATCTTTATCATCTGCTTCAAGCGTTCTTTTGGTAATTTCACCTCGACTTACATAACCGTACATTGTTTTGGCGCTGTCGGTTTTCCGGTATAAGTCTAAAAGTAATAGATTATGACCGATTTCATGACAAGCGATGTTCTCAACATCCATTTTGTCAATGTCACCACTGGTTGACCAAGCAAAATCTTCGCCGTTAAAAGCGATATCGCAGTCATAAATATGACCATCCGTGGTAGACCACCAGACATAACAAACTGCCACTACTGCTCTATTAAAAGGAAAATTTTGTTCATACCAGTAGCAAATATTAGTACTATCATTGACGCCCGGTACTTTATCGGTTATAGTGCCAGCATATTGGAAATTCATTTTTGAACGAGTTTCATCTTCCCAGGTCTGATGGGCTCGTTCAATTGCTTCGAATTCACCCGTGCAGCCGGGTGCGCCAGCCTCGTCAATGTAATAACGAATCGGTAAATCTTCATTCCGCCAACGAACCATAAAGTCATCGACCAGCTTAACCTTAAAAGCGGAACCAATATTAAAAATAAAAGACAAAGTAAGGTTTACGATTATAAAATGATATTTTTTCATTTTTGGGGAATGGGGCATGGTTTTTGACGAGAAATTATGGTTTCAATTCGATTAAGTAGAATTTGGACAGGTAATTCGATTTCTTTAACCTTGTCATTCTGAATAGTAAATTTTCCTAATTTCTGTGCAGGAATTTCGTAGTTATCGGATGAATCTTTTTTGCCAAGCAAGACGATGACTTCTTCATAATTTTCAAAATGAGGAGCAACCGAAACCCAAAAACCTAAATTACCCACCTGTCCGCCGAGATGCTTTACGATAATTTCCTTTTTGTCCAATTCTCCTTTGATTAAACCAGAGACGCCAATTTTTACGTAACTGTAAATAAACTTATGCTCTTTATCCCAAGTACATTCAATATTCTCTACGCTTCCTTTAATAATTAGACTGGTTTGGTTTACTAATTCATCCAGAGAAACTTCAATTACTGCCGGATAAATGGTTTGGCAAAAGATTACAAAAAGAATCAATATTAGTTGGAAATTTCTACGGATTGCTTTAGCCATCAAGTTTAAATACCCCGATTTGACTTAAAAATTATATCAAAAAATTGACGCAAGTCAATGTTAAATACTTTAATGATTAGGTAGAAGATCGGGATAGAATGTATTAAAAGGGCTGTTTTTTGACTTGAATTACTTAAGATGTAAAATAATGAAAATTTACTACCCCTACTAATAATTGGTTGGTAAAAACTGGCAAAAATTCTAAGCGCCGGATTATTGGCAGCAGCATTTTTTAAATGCTTGAAATAAAATAACTTGAAACAACAAAAGAGAACGATATTCAGTTAGGCTATTTATGAAATAAAAAAAAGAACTTGACAATTTTATAATTTATTTGTATAATTTAAATGTTTTAAAGAGAGACCCCATGAGTTACCTGAACGTAACCAAAGGAAGACGATTATACAAGGGTAATCTCTGGGACACCAATTTATACTTAAATGAAGGGAGGTGAATTTTAATGCGTAATAATAAAGGCTTCACCCTAATTGAATTACTAGTTGTTATTTTGATTATTGGTATTCTATTGGCATTAGTTATCCCCAACTTCGTGTTGTTCCAGGAAAGAGCCCGTAGAACTTCGGTAAAGAACAATATGCATATTGTTCAAACCGCAATTGAAGCTTACTCTACGGACCATTATGGAATATATCCTAACACTGATACGGATTGGGCGTATGACAACGAAGATGCCGCTTCTCCAGTTTCTTATTTCCCCGGTGGTACTCCATTTAGTGATGATGACCCGGAAGCTTCTGTCCCGGGACAATATCCACCCAATCCTTATACTGCCTACCGATATAACACGGAAAATGATGATTTAGTATATGGCGAAGACGAATTTGATGCTCAAGGTCAGTCTGCGATGACTAAGTCGACCGACGATGATTGTATATACGGAGACTTTTCGGCTGATGTACCTGGACAAATTGGAATAGCCGTATTACTCGACGAGAATACTGATGCGGTTACTGAATATGGTATTTTTGGATTTGGCAAATCGATTGAAATGCCAATGTTCGAAGCGGATCCTTCTGAGGAAGGAGAAATTATCTTCTTCGCACTCCACAACTAATTCGATCAACTATAAACTTAAAAGGGGACCATTTTGGTCCCCTTTATCTTTTGTTACCTTTTAATAATGAATTTCCGATTGAACGTGAATCTGGTGCTTTCAATCCGTAAGAAATAAATACCAGAAGTAAAATTATAAACCAGCAAGTCCACTTTGCCGTCTTTGTTAGTTAAGTTGCTCTGGTAAAGTAAACTACCTAAGACATCAAAGATCTTTAATTTGCCATCGGTTAGTTCAACCGGTGAGTACCGGATTTTAAGTAAACCTTGGGAAGGGTTGGGGGAGATAGTTAATCCTGAGATATCAAAGGGTTGTTTCGTCGTCGAGTGTAAAACTATTCCTGCTCTGCCAGTCAGAAGTGACATCGGTCCGGGCGTATACAGCCAGAATTCGCGGGTATTATTACCCTTTAGTCCAAAAATCTTACCTTGAGCAAAGGTTAAGGCGCCACCACTTTTAACCTTGCGGCGGCTCGGTTCTAAAGGTAAATCCGCATTTTGTACCCAAGTATCTTCTCCTATTGAATATTGCCAAAACTCTTGGGTATTGCCTCCTTTAAACGCATAGATTCGGTCAATTCCGTCACAACAAATAGAAGCTCCGTCTTTTACTTTTTTCTTTTTACCACTGCGTCCATAAAAAGGTAAGATTGAAATTGGATTGGTCTGCCAAGTGTCAGCAGTTAAATCGTAATAATACAATTCATTTACATTCGATTTGAGCGCATATAAACTATTACCATGCTTAACCATTGCGCTGCCGATTTTAAATCCCTTTTCGTTAGGTCCAAGTGGGGCTGGAGGTAGATTTTTGAGCCAAGAATCACCCTCGATATAGAAGGCATAGAAATCAGCAGTCTTACTTCCTTTTAGGAGATAGACATAGTGGTCAGAGCTTTTAGTCACAAATGCCAAGCCGGTGCCGCCTTTCAACTTTTTACCGCTGGGCAGCTCTGGAACTGAAGGAAGTTGTTTCCAGATGGTATCGAATGAATCAGCTTTAGTATCATAGCGCCAAAACTCAACAGTGTTTCCACCTTTTGCCAGATAAAGGTAGCGAGAACCGTCATAGCAAATTGCGGAACCACTCTTCACTCGTTTTTTCCGTCCGCTTTGGTCATAGGGAACTGATTCTTTAGTTATCCAGTCTAAGTTGCCACTTAAATCATAAGCAAAGAAATCGGTAGTGTTATTGCCCTTCAAGGCGTAGATTAGATTCTGGTCTGGTACATAAGTTAGACAACCACCACCCTTAACACGTTTTTCTCGAGAGCCAAGCGGCATATCATTCAATTGAACCCATGAATCACCAACTACTTGAATTGTACCGATAAGAGTATCGTTATCCGTCCCGAGAACTGTATAAAGTTTAAACGGGTATGAACCAAAAGTTGCATTCCAGATTTGAGAAAAACTAATTAGTAATGAATCCTCTGGTGCAATAGTCGTCATAACTGAATCAAAATAATCCGGTTCAATTTGTAAGTAGGTTTTGAAGGTTTCAAAGATATCGCCGTAGTTTTTAATCATTGCCTGTGGTATCATCGAATCATCCGGTAAAGTACGTGTTTGAGGTGTCACCAAACGAGAAGGTCCAACATCATGTCGGAGCTGGGTTGTAGGAAGATATTTGAAATAAACTTCCCAGTTGCCATCTCGGTAGTCTTGCCAAGCCAGATAGATTCTATTGCTATCAATTGCTACTGTATGGTTGCGGGCAATAAATCCAGCAATCGGTTCTTCAGTTGACCAGTTAACACCATGGTCTGAACTGAATCGGTAATAAATCTTAGGTTCGCCTTCTCGATGGTCTTGCCAAAAGACGAATAAGGAATCGTGCCGAGCGGATATTTTAGGTTTCCAGGCGCCAACTGGACTTGAAGAAATTGGTAGCATCGTTGACCAAGTGTCGCCATTGCTGGTACTCCGCATGAAATAGATTTGCCAGGTCCCGGCAGAATCGGGTTTCCTTGCCCAAACTAAATAAAGATTGTTAGAGTCCGTTGAAATCAGCTGTGGGTCATAATCATAATAATAACTTCCTGTGATCGAATCGTCGACGAGCCAGCGCCTATTCCAAGTGATGCCGTTAGAACTTTTCCAATAGAAAAGGTCCCAATCATCGGTCCTTTTAGCATAACCCGCAATATGAAAAGCAGAGGAGTTATCACATATGGTTAAGGTTCCTTGATTTCCCCCCGAAATTCGCACTGCGCTGTCACGCCATGATCCTCCGTAGTTTCTGAAATTGAAAAGTAATCCATTCTGAGGATAAGTACCAGCGCCAATCGAACTGTAAGCGAGCGAGAAACGATTACCGCCTACTGCCGCCGGGGAACGTAAAGTCATCATTGTAGAATCAAGATACCCGACACAAGAATTTTTGAAAGTATTTCCGCCGTCAATGCTGACTGCGGTCCAAACCCGCCAAACAAAAGAAGAATCACGCGCATGGGTTAAAGTGTCAATCTCACAAGGGATTTTGGCAATGCCGATGGCTGAAACGATTAGGCTGTCACGAGCCGAAATTTTTGCCGTCATCATTATTGAGTCTTGAGGAAAAGTAAAAAGGGTTCGAGTTGGCTGCCAGGTCAAACCATAATTAGTACTTTGGCGATAGTAAATCTTCCAATAGTTTTGACTGTTGTCCGACCAGACAACATGAAGCCTACCCATATTGTCAATTGCGATGTCCGGGTCACGGGAAAAACTTGAATTGTTGCTCAAATTCCACTCGTGAGATAAAGGTAAAGCAGCTTGGGCAATTCTGGGTTTATGGGGATGAAAAGTTGGTAATAGCATTTCAGTCATAATATTTCCTTCCGCCAAAGGAGTGGGAAATCCAAGGATATAACCGACCGTAGGAGCAATATCAATATGATTCCGGTGATTCGTAATAACAGTATTTTGTCGAATACCCGGACCGATTGCCAAAAACGGAATATGCTTACAACCATGGTCCCAATCGCTATGCCCCTGAAACCCGCCGTGAGCATCATCATGTCTGCCGTGGTCGGTAGTAACAATCAAGACTGTCTTATTTTTATAAAATGTATCGGTATAAGGAGGTAAAGCCTGAATTCGTTTGTAAAGTTCATAGACAATCGAATCAGCTCTTATGATTGCATTAGTGTACAAGGATTCAACTCCGGTGTGCCCTTGTCCATCAACCGAAGGTAAATTGTAAAGTACCAATCGAGGATGATTGAAAGTTATGACACTATCCATCAAACGAGCAGTTATCGTATCTGCACCACCTAAGACCATGAATCCTTTATACGGTTCACCATAACTTGGATCAAGACCGTAGTGCATATCCTCGAGATTGCCAGTTTTGCCTACAACACAGCCAGTAGTTGATTCAGGAAAACCGAAAAACTTTCTATAGTATTCGGATAGGCAAGGTTCCTTTATTCGCACACTTGATAGAAAACCGCTATTGTTCGGTAAGCACTGGTAAACACCGGAGAATATTGTAGTATGACCCGCAGTGGTAACAGTATAACCTAAATTCCAAAATCGGGTATAGATTGTGCCTAATGGTCTTAAATCATTCCAGATATGTTTTAAGTAAAGGGATTCGGCTTCAAATGCTTCGTCATTGCGGATGCCGTCAATACTGACGATGATCACATTTTCGGGGGTTTGGGCATAGGTCAGAATAGAAAACATCATTACAGTTAATAACAGTATAAACTTAACCATAATTCCTCCTTTTTTAGATACCCAATAGCTACTAACATGGGTTTTCATACAGCATCAGACTCTCTTTTGCGCTAACCGGGATTAAACTAAATACTTATTTATTTTTTTATTATTAAAACTTTTTGGCAGATTTTTTGTTCTCCAGCTATAAGCTGAATAATATAAACACCGTTCGGAATTTTAGTTAAACCTAGGTTAACCGTATAATATCCGGGAGAAGATATATTACGTAATAGTACTTTTTCGATTCGTCCGGTTATATTGTAGAGTTTAAGAACGACCGGAATTTTGGTTCCTCCCGAACCAGGCAATAAATAAGAAATTCTGGCTGAATTGGAAGTTGGATTCGGTTGGATTTTCAAAGTCAGCGTCTTCCGCAATCGAGAAATCCTAGGCTCTTTTGGTTCCTCAATTCCAACTCCTGAACCAAAATTATAGATGTAAAAATCCCGTGTTTTGTTACCTCTTAACGCATAAAAATTTCCATTAGCAAACACTAAGGAACCGCCTGCTTTAACTCCCTTTTCACCCTGAGGCACATCGGGCAATTGATCCCAGGAATCCTCGGGCGCATAATGCCAAAATTCATTAGTGTTGCCACCCTTTAGGGCATAAACCGAATGGGTTGCCGAACTATATGCAATTCCGGCTCCATCTTTAACCTTTTTCTTTTTATCCGAACGTCCAACCAATCCAATGGCAGGTTTATCTAACCAATTTCCGGTTCTCAGGTCATAGGCATAGTATTCGATGGTACCACCCTTAAGCGTCCAGAGACACTGATTATGATAGTCGTAGGTGATGCAACTGCCCGCTTTAAATTTCTTTTCTCTCGGACCCGGTAGTGCTACGGGTTTAGTGAGCCAGGTGTCCTTTTCTATCCAATAGGCATAGAATTCAAAAGTACCGTTTCCCTTTAAAAGATAAACTAAATGTTGTGTATCTGATTTCGCCACATAAGCCAATCCAGCACCAGCTTTGATTCTTTTGGGTTTGTCTCCAGTAACCGGAACATCAGCCAATTTAGCCCAAGAGTCTTTTTGTATAGAATATTTCCAAAATTCAGTTGTATTATTGCCCTTTAAGGCATAGATATAATTTTGATTGTCCGAGCATAAACTGGCTCCAGCCTTAACTCTTTTCTTTTTGCCAACCCAAGGAATAGTCTCTTTGGCAGCCCATTTATTGGATGGTATATCGTAGCAATAGAATTCGTTGGTGCCATTCCCCTTGAATGCATAAATTGAAGTAGGTGAGACATGGACCAATCCGCCCCCAGATTTTACTGCTTTGGGTTTGCTTCCTGAACCCGGGGGTAAAGAGGTTCTTGCAACCCAACCGATATCTAATGTTTCAACGATAACTGAACCATTAAGTAAGTTATTTTCTGGTTGCATATCACCAATTAAAGCAGTAGAGCATTGAGTAAAAAAGAGCCCTTGCTCGTATGGATTCCATATTGGAAATGTTACCTCGACGGTTGAGTAGGGCATAAGATTGTGAACCAACGATGATTCAAAATATACAATGAACAAAGTCCGAATTTGAAAATAAGCATGAAAAGTTTCGGCTATATCACCAAAATTTTTAATTACCGCTTTAGGGTTGATTGGAGTCAGTAGAATTGTGTCGCAAGGGGAAATAATACTGATAACTCCGATGTCGCGATTCGGTGTTCCTGCAATGAAATCAAGAATCATTGTATCGTTACTCGGATTAATATCGCGGTCCAATTTAGTATAAGATATGGCTTTATAAACTCCGGAATCGACCAGCCATGTGGCAAAAGTTAAGTTATCGGAAATTCCTGGCGAAAGCGTAATAGATGAACTTTCTTGATATACAATCTGTTGAGAAATAGTGTCAATGATTGAAAAGAAGACGTTGCTGGTTGCTTGAATGTTACCATAATTTGAGACTAAAATTTTAGGGCTCACCCGACCAGTTTCAGGAATTACCGGTAGCGGTTCCAAAATTTCGGAAACACCAAAATCTCTTGTTCGGATTCTCAAAGAATCGGATAATTTATTATTGGCTCGATTCATATCCCCAGGTAAGGCAGTGGTGCAACTAACAACTTGGGTGCCAAAAATACTGCAGGTCCATGGTGAAAATGTTAATGTAGTTTCAGTCCCGGGAGGTAGCGTACTTACTACCAAAGAGCACTTATAAACCGTGCTGATTTTAAATATTGCTATAAAACCATCTTGAGTATTACCTAAATTCCTTAAAGTAGCACCGGGTATTATGGTTTCGCCAAAATCGATCGTATCCGGCGTTAAAATTCCGGTGACCGCGATATCTCTTACTCGACAGAAGATTTGTTTTTCGAAAAGGTCGTTTAAGTTATTTACATCATTATCAAGGGCGGTACTACACTTCACCGCATAAAGCCCGTGCGATAGATTGATTTGCCAATTGTTAAATTGAATTTCTCTCGTCTCTTCAGGTTCAAGATCCATAACTATTTGAATATCATAAAAGCTAAAAGTCGTATCCCAGAAAATGACAGGGAAGCTGATAGTTATATCACCAAAGTTTTTTACCTCAGCGGTTGGGGTAATAATGCTATTTGAGTCAACGGTATCGCTGGGAATCAGAATAGAAAGCACTCCCGCATCGGGAGTTTGATCTCTTCCTTGAAGAATTTTGCTGTTGTCCAATTTTGCCGGGTTCGGGCTGGCAAGAATTTCAGCAGCAAAAACAAATAAAGCGAATAAAATTACATAAAACAGATTTCGATTCATAACTCCTCCTGTCTATTACATTTTAGCAAATTAAGAAAATATAGTCAAGGACTTTATTATAAGTAACCAGCAGTATTTTAATAAGTTAATAAAAAAGGGGGGGGGGGTATTTAGTGATTCATGATTTGACCGAAATCACCCGGATGCTAAATCAAAAATCAGAATATGGTTAAAACGAACCGATTGCTATTGGGTGCTAAGTCAATATTGCGGCTAAACACAGAAAGATTAAACTACTGAGAATACAGAAAAAACAACAGGTAAAAAAGAAAAATACTGAATAACTTAACCGCAGAGACAGCGGAGAAAGCAGAGATAAAAACCACCGAGATATTTTTAACCACAGAGATAGCAGAGACAGCGGAGACAACAGAGAAAAATTTAATTACAGATGGACACAGATTAACACGGATTTTAAGCGATTATTTTCTTATTCGGGGAATATGGCATCATTCGCAGAATTCGTTCTTCTAAATTCGCTGTCATTCGTAAAATAGGGGTTTAGCTATTATTGGGGATTTGGTGCTTGGAATTTGAATATTTATTATGCCTATAGGCATATAATAAAGTGTATTGCCAGTACACTCAAATTTGACCCGATTTTTCGTCTATCATCTTGGTCGTCCGTCAGTTACGCCAATTTTCCCTTAGGGAGGGGGTATCACCTATGGGGTGACCCCGTAGGTGGCTTCGGGAGTCTCCTCGGAGGTCGCTTCGGGAGTCGCTTCCTAAGTTGCTTCGGAGGTTGGTTAGGGGGTGGGTTGGGAGGCAGCTTCGGGGACAACTTGGGGGGCGGCTTCGGGAGCAAGCTGGGGAGTGGGTTCGGGGGTAGACTCGGGGGTAGCCCCCTAAGCAACCTGGGGAGTTGGCTCGGGGGCTGACCCCTTCACTTTAATTTGAGACCGTTGCATTTATGCAACAATAAACTACAGAGGACGCCAAGAAACTCAGAAAAGTAGTATCTTATTGGTAATTTAAGGTCAAAAGTTGCATTTATGCAACACAAAATTCGGTCTTACTAAATTTTGTAGCATTTATGCGATAATGGTCGAGGCAGGGCAGACCAGACCGTCGGGGAACGGAATTGTCTGCAGCATGGACCGAAGTTCTCCCCGATATTGCCTTTTCCTGCCTCGTAGTCATTAACTCAAATAAATGGGCGGGAGAGCAAAAAAGAGAATACCTAATGAAAGCATTTGAAGGTAAATGCTCGACCCGCCCTTTGGAAAAATTTACCATAGTATTGAAGTCGGATTTCCATAATCAATAGTTATTTTCTTTCTGTAATTAAACCACCGATCGTACCGCCAATTGCTCCGAGAATAATGAAGTAGAGTAAAGTAATAATCGGACCACCGCGCAGTATAGTTCCCAAGAAGCCCAACTTATCCCAATGTGGATTGCCGCCTAAATTCTTGGTTAGATTTATAAATCCGCCGCCAAGAACCGCATAATAAAAACCGATTACCGAGCCACTAAATGCTCCCGTTATTAGTCCAATTAACATACCACTCCAGATAAGTAGTCCAACACAAAATCCACCGATGATTGGTCCAATTATTGGAGCCCGGTGGAATACAAACATAGCCATTAAACCTATGTAGAAAACAAAAAGACGACCAAAACCCGATGAGAACATGTCATTACTCATATTCCGTTATCGATGTCGGATTTCCATAATAAATAAAAAATTAATTGCCTTCAATTATCTTCTTTTCTACTTCAGTGATATTGTATAACTTGTAAACAATGTCATCTATCTCTTTATCAGTTTTTTCAATTTGTCTTTGTATTTGGTCTTTTTGACTGCCTTTGGCGGTCTGAATCTTCTTATTCAAATCTAACATCACATCCACCAAAGCAACAAGGTCATCATGATGTTTCTTGTCTTGCTTATTGGAAAAGTCAATTTTACGAATCGGCAGTTTAGATATACTATTCCAGAAGTACTCATAAATATTTTTACTTTTAAGCTTACCAATGCTTCTAAAACGATAAGTTAGAAGTCCAGAATTTAATATGGCAAGTAAATACCGGATATCCTCTTTAAGTGAGTCCTTCGCGAAAATAACTGTTGTATCTGTCAATCCAATAAACTCCTTAGTAATATCAAGGACAAAACGATTTTCTCCTGCAAGATAAGGACATAAGATTTTTGGTTTAGAATACCATTCTTTGTGAAGCGGCCATGTGAATTTCCACCACTCACAATCACCTCTCTGATAAGCTGCTCTTTTTTTAAGCTCAGATTCTTTACTTCTCAAATAATCCGCAATGTGAGGAGGAAGTTCTTTGAAAGAATGAATATCATCAATATAAATAAGATATTCTGACCTATCAATTATAAAATATCTTTGTATGTCCGAATTGGTTGCTCGCTTTTTTAGATAATTTGTTTCTAGTTTAAGTCTTTTGACATCGTTAGGAAAAAGATTTCCAAAAATATCATTCCTCCCGGTTTGCATTCCTTGACCAACATCGCAGATTTCATCAAGTTTGGGATAACTTTTATCAATTTTGCGATTTAGGTCCTTATTCTCTGAAGAAACAAAATTCCAAGGAATATTTTTTAGTTCTTCTTGTTTATATTGGAAGGTTTCAAAAAGTTCGCGAGTATCTTTATTTCCTAACAGAAAATTGCCGACATAATCAGATGAAACCTCCGTTGTTTTCAGACGCGAAACCAAAATTTTATTCTTACTTCTGATGGTTTTGTTTGGTTCAACTGCTAATATTGGAATCGCTGTTGAAATACCAGCTTCAAATACATGAAAACCGTCAAAATCTACAATTGAAAGGATTTTTGTGGATGAAAGAATAAATTCCCGAAGCCTTTTGGCTTTGTAAGCTTCAAGAAATGCTCTAGAAACAATGAAGCCTACTATTTGTTTTGAGAGTTGGATTGCCTTGGCTAGGAAATAAAAGAGAATATCTGTTTTATCCGCCCATATTTCTGGATATGTTTGTTTTATGAAGTTAGCATCTGGTGATTTTTTGCCCCAAACTTTATCGATACTGAAATAAGGCGGATTGCCTATGACAACATCAAAACCACCCTCCTCAACCATAATCTTTCTGAACTCTTCTTTCCAATTTAATGGTTTGGTCTTATAAAAGTCTTCACCAAATAAATCTTTTAATCCCAGAGGACTGCCGGAAATTAAGGAATTGCCACAACGGATATTCTTATCCAGCATTGGCAGAATTGCACGCCCCGGGATTATACGAAATTCACCTTCGAGCATCTTTAACATTAAAGACAACTTAGTCACCTCAACCGCTTGCTCATCAATATCAACGCCGAAAATATGCTCGCGTAAGATTTGACTCTTTTCTTCAATGGTTAAACGAGGTTCGGTTTCTTCTCCGGGCAACGAGAACGCTCGTTGCTTTCCAAAGGTATCACCCTCACCTTCATCCTCTCCCATCGAGGGAGAGGATAATAATCTGTGTTTATCTGTGTTCAGCTCCCTTTGGTCGCTGGACTCTTCGAGTAACACCTGTGGTTTAACGAGTTTGTGTTTTTTCTTCTGATTTTTGTAATAGTTCAACATCTCTTCATAAGCCCGAATCAGGAAACTGCCGGAACCACAAGCCGGGTCTAATATTCTTAGTTTCTTGATTTTGTTGGCAGGCATTTCATGTAATAATTTACCAACCGTATTCTTAACAATATAATCAACGATGTATTCGGGTGTATAATAAACCCCGCCGGCTTTTCGGACATCGGGCTTTAATTCGTATTTGACCTGATGGTCGGTCAATCGAATCGTATAGCCTAAATATTGCTCATAAATATTGCCTAAAACCTCTAATGGAATCACATCGAATTGATAAGGGTTATAAGTATCAAGGACAATCTCTTTCATTACTCTAAAATCAATCGCTAAACCGCCGGCGGCGGATTCCCAATCCTGCGGGCGGAATAAATCAGAATCAAAGATTAGGTTATAGTGTTTGAATTCCTCTTTGAGAAAGACCATCGTGTTTAGACCGACGGTCTCGGTTCTTTCTTCGAATAATTCTTTTAAAGGGCGGCGATGGACAAAATTGCGGTCTTCGCAGAAACGCATAAAGATAATACGGTCTAAAATCCGCCGGGTTATCTCTTTGAGCACAACCGCATCGGTTACTGTTTCCCGATTATTCTTGAAAATATCTTTGGCTAAGCTTTCGCGCCAGCGCTTCAAATCATCGAGAATCGCCTTATCAACCGGCAGTCTATCTTTTGGTTTAACCAGCAGTAATTTATCCAGTTCACCTTTGATTACCGATTCTTTGGACAGCAGCCATATTTTATCAAATTCTTTTAGATAATTATTCCAGCGTAAATCAATCTTTAAGCCTTTGCGCGGATTTCTCGAATCCGGTTTGACCGTGACATCGAATAGTTTGAATTCTTCAAAATCGGTTAAGAGGACGGATGGCACACTTTTTCGGTTATAGCCATAACGGACCGCTTGTTCGATGTGTTTATTCAAGTCGGCTTTGGGTGGCTTGGCTTCGACAAAGACCTTGATTTTACCTTCGACTTTCAGACCATAATCAACCCTGCCACGGGAGATTCTCTCTTCTGGACTAACTTCGTCTTGGTTACCCACTTCCCAGCCTAAGACTTCTTTCAATAAGGGTTGGATGAACGAAATTTTGGTTGCCTCTTCGTTATAATCTTTGATTTTACCGGCGGTTAATTCGTGCTCAAACTTTTCGACTAATTTAGCTAAATTCTCTTTCGCCTTTGCTCGGGTTAATCCCATAACCTAATAACTAAAACGAAAATTTCTACAATGTCAACATCCCAATAGTCACGTAATTTTTCAATTCCCGGTGGAGTTGTAGCCGCCCGAATCGGGCGTCAAAAGTGATTGAAGTATAATGTCTTTTCGCAACCTAAAGAGGCTGTGCCAAAACCCATCTCGGTCATTGCGAGCACCTGAAGGGTGCGCGGCAATCTCCGAACTTACAAAACCTTATGAGATTGCTTCGTCGCTTTGCTCCTCGCAATGACACAAAAGGAAGGCTTTTAGCACAAGCTCTAAAGGTTGCGGCTACAAAGATGTATCCCTGAAGGGTTGCCCTACATTAATAAAAGAGGCTACGAGTTTTGTTTGGCTAAACGTTTTTTTTCTCTCATAATTTAAAGCAGAAGAAAAATCGTAATAATTATGATAATAATTGATGATATACTAATAGGAACCCACACCGGTGCAATCCAAGGGCGTGGTATGAGAAAGAGAACATCAATTGTGGTAAATTTAGAGGGCCATTTAATTAAAAGATAAAGCGAAACATAGTAAAACAAGTCCCAGATGGCAAATGTCCAGAGAAAAACGATAACCTTTTCTAACCCAGAGACTCCAACCAGAAGCGCTAAAGTCACAAGCATTACGATTGTCGCAACTTCTCGTGTCCGTTCAATAAAAATGTAGCGTTTGGGAAACTTTTCAAGCGATACTTTATTCGATTCGGAATCAGTAATTCCAAGTGTCTTACGCAAATAAACCACAACCACTCCCTCTAAATGTGCCATGGCAATACTAAAAAGAGCTAACAATAGAAACTTATTAACCATGGTGCTGTAATTTTATATTAAGTAACGGCTTAGCCCCGTTAGAAATATACAGGAAATTAAGATTAGTAGGTATTCTTTTATTAATTACAACTCCCTTGGTATTTCTAACGGGGTTAGCTTTTCCAAAAATCTCACCTCCTCCGACCGGAGGATTTTTGTGCCGTCTCAGAGGTTAGAGACAAACACAATTTCCAGGGAATATTAAGAGTTTGTCGAGTTTCTTTTCATCCAACCTCGTACACGTAACTCAAGATTATCAAAGATTTCATAGACACAAGGTACGACAATCAGGGTAAGAAATGTTGAGCTGAATAGACCGCCTACCACTGCGACCCCCATTGACTGTTGCATATTGAAACCTTGTCCGCCCCCGAGCGCAATTGGTATCATGGCGAACAGGGTTGCAATTGCAGTCATTAGGATTGGCCTGAGTCTAACCTTCCCGGCATCGACTACTGCTTCGTGGCGGGACATTCCCCGTTCGCGGTTTTTTAGAACAAAATCAATCAGCACAATCGCATTAGTCGCAACAATACCCACGAGCATAATGAGCCCGATAAATGAAGTGGTGTTTAATGTTGTGCCGGTAATAAACAGAGCCATAATAGCACCGGTAAAGGCAAAAGGAATCGATACCATAATCGTTAGCGGGTGAATAAGCGATTCGTATAAAGAAGCGAGAATCATATAAACCAGAAGGATAGCTAATAAAAGGACGAAAATAAGACTGCTAAAAGTTTCTCGCATGCTTTGTTGCTCACCGCCAAAATCGTAAAAATAGCCTTGGGGCATCTCGTACTTCTTCAGGATTCTTGATATGGCAACTGCTACCATCGAAAGGCTGCGACCGGCTGAAAGGTCAGCTGAGATTACGACCATTCGTTTAGCATTCTCACGCTGAATCATACTCGGACCCTCGCTATAACTAACCGTAGCAATATCCCGTAAAGGTACCGAAAACCCCATGGGGGTTGAAATTGGTATATCTTTTATATCGCTTAGGTTTTTCAGGTTGGACGTATCGAAGCGAACTCTAATATTAATCTCGCGACCCATTTCCCGATAGATTGAGGCAACCTGCCCATCGACCGCATTGGCTACGGTATTAGATACTTGCCCGGCGGTAAGTCCATACTTAGCAACCCGTTCGCGATCAAAAGAGAATGATATCTCGGGCAGCCCCTTTTCGATGCTCGTGGCAAGGTCCTTCAAACCTGGGACTTCAGTTAGTTGCCCTTTAAGCTCATCCGAAATCTGTTTCAATTTTGCCAGGTCGTCGCCGTATATTTTAATTTCGACCGGGTGTCCGATACCGAAGAAACTGGCTTCCATTCTTGGCATCATAAACTGGACATTAGGATTGAGGTTTGCCTCCTCGCGCATCATTGCAGCCACTTTGGCGTAAGTAGTTACCCGCTTCTTTTCACGTGCCATACGCACCATAATTCGTGCATCACTGGCGCCGCGTAATCCACTCCCCCCACCACCCATTCGAGCGCTGCTACTTGAGATACCAATAATGCTGGTTATCCGGTCAACATCGGGTAAGTTGGCAAAGCGATTTTCAAACCGTTCCACTACCGCTGATGTTGCTTCAATTGATGAGCCGCGCGGCAAATTAATTTGCATCTGATACATACCCCAATCCATTCGGGGCATAAATTCTTTACCGGTTTTGGCAAAGAAAAAGAACGTAATGATGATAATTAATCCTGCTACAGCAAAGATAATCTTTTTACGGCGTAGCGACCAGGAGAGTGCTTTGCCATAAAATTCACGGATGGATGGGTATAGACCTTTTTCTTTCTCATCTCTAACTCGTCGCCCAACCGTATAGATTCGAGAAGAAAACATCGGGACAACCGTAAATGCTATTAGTAAAGAAGCCATGAGCGAAAAGAAAACCGTTGAGCCAAAGGCACTAAACAATTGACCGGCAATGCCCGTCGCAAAAACGATAGGGAAAAACACGACAACCGTCACCAGGGTCGAAGAAATAACTGCAGTTGAAACTTCGGATGAACCATCAATTGCCGCTTGAACAGCACTCTTTCCCATCCGTAAATGACGAAAGATATTCTCCATTACTACGATTGAATCATCAACCAGTCGACCTAAGGCAATCACCAAACCACCGAGGGTCATGATATTTATCGTCATTTTACTGAAGTACATGCCAACAAATGCTAATAGGAGCGATAGCGGTATCGAAAGCGAAACTATGAGTGTGGGACGAATGCTGAATAAAAAGAGAAAGATGATGATTATCGCTAAAATTGCGCCTTCCAGTGCGCTGCGCTTAAGATTATTGATCGAGTCTGATATCATTTCGGACATATCGAATACGACGTTGATATTAATGCCTTTGGGTAGTTCTTGACTAATCTTTTGTAACGCCTTTTTCAAGCGGTCGGCAACCTGGACGGTATTGGCATCGGTTGTCTTGGTCGTCATTATTGTTACGCCGGATTTTTGATTGATGCGGGATAAACCGCTCGACGCCGCGTCGGCAAGGGCATCCTCGACCCGCGCAATATCCCTAAGGTAAATCGGCACGCTATTTTTTAAACCAACTACCAGGTTCTTAAGCTCATCAAGATTTTTGAATTCACCTAGACCTCGAATCGCAAATTGCTGTTGGGTTGCGTTGAGATTGCCGGCTGAAATATTTAGATTCTCATAACCGATGCGCATGATTACCTGGTCGAGGGACAAACCAGTGGCAAGGAGTCGGTCTTTATCGATATATACTTGAATTTCTCGGTCACGACCACCTGTAACAGCTACGCTTGCCACACCATCAACCCGTTCTAATTTGGGTATAACTTCGTCTTGGGCAAGACGTTTTAATTCACTTGCGTTCTGCGCACCCGACATGCCGATAAAGAGCACCGGCATTTGGGAGATGTCCGTCTTCAAGACCAGCGGTTCGTCACTACCGTCGGGTAAATAGTTCTTAATCATACCAATGCGGTCTCGAATTGCGGCAGAGGCTTCGTCCAAATTCGTTCCCCAGGGAAACTCGGCGGTGATGGCGGAAACACCTTCATAACTTATTGAGTTCACATTTTTTATTCCGGAGGCACTGCGAATTGCCGATTCTAAGGGACGGGTCAAAGACTTTTCAATTTCTTCAGGTGCAACCCCGGTATAAGTGGTAATAATTGAAACGTTAGGAAATTTAATTTGGGGCATCAAGTCAACCGCCAATCGGGATAGGGAAATACCACTCAAAACCACGATGATAAGCATCATCATGACAATGGTAACCGGACGCTTAACGGGAAATTCGGAAAATTTCATACTGGCACCTCTTATTTCTCTTCGCGCATTTGAATTTTAGACCCATCAATTAAGACATTGAGGTCGCTCGTAACTAAGAAGTCGTCTTTGTTTACGCCTTTGGTTACTTCGATATTGGTCCCATCGTCGTAACCGGTTTCGATATTCGATCGTTGGGCTATGCCATCGGCAAAGAGGAAGACATACTTTTCACCCATCTTTTCGATAATAGCACTTTTGGGAATTATTACCGCATTATCATGTTTGCCGCGGGAAATCGCCACGGTTGCTGACATTCCAGGTTTTAACTGATGATTTGGATTATCAATTTTGATCTCAACTTTAGCGGTATGGCTGATTGGGTCAATCAGTGGCAGAATATTACTGACGAAACCAGAGAATTTGCGATTGGGATAAGCCGGGACAATCACTTCAGCCCGCAAACCAGTTTGAATTTCGCCAATCTCCGATTCAATAACATTCGCGGTTGTTTTTACATTGTCCAGATTTACGATAACTGCAAGCGGGGCAGCCGGGGTCACGGTTGAACCTTCATCGAGCATAACCTTAGCCACGACCCCAGAGATTGTTGCGGTCACTTCATAGTCTTTATTTTCTTGACCAATTTCATCCCGATTTACCAAGGCGATTACGTCATCTTTAGCTACATTTTGACCTTCCTTAGCAATTTTCTTAACTAACTTGCCCGGGATTTTCGCAAAGACCACAACCTGTTCCCATGGTTCAATCGTGCTCGGAACTGAAAGGCGATTTTCGATGGTTCCGGCTAATACCTTTTGGACCGCTACCTTTAATCCTTGGGTCGATACGGTTGCATTTACATCCTCTTTACTTCGCTGGCAATTCACACCAAACAAAAGTAAAATGGTTAATGTCAAAAGTAAAGCTTGCTTAAACATTGTTTTCTCCTTTCTATTCACCCATTGCTTTAAGCAGTCTGGCTTTAGCAATTTTATAATTTGCTAAAGAGTTTAAGTACGATACCCGGCTTTGCAGAAGTGCCAGCTGGGTATCTAAGTATTCTAAATTCGTAATTAAACCATTCTTGTAGCTAGTTTCGGCAATCTTTAATGCCTCTTCTGCTACATCAACGTTTTCTTTCTGATTCTTGATGTTTTCAATCTCTTGGTTTAAAGTATTGACCAGGGCTTGAACCTCTAATCTTACACCATCTTCCAGCATTGCCACGCCGATTCTGGCTTGTCTTTGTTGTGCTTTGGCTTGTTTAAGCTTATGCCAGTTGGTAAGTCCGGTGAAAATCGGCATGGTTAATCCAACGGTTAAATTCCAATCACTGCCCCATGTATCCTTAAAACCAAGCGGATTTTTATAATCATAGTTAAATTGAGCAAAAGCGGTAGGTAGATTGGAGGTCAAAGCGATTCGAGTCGCTAAATCAGCGATTTGAGCGGTCTTACGCAATTGCAGAAGTTCCGGTCGTTTTGCCCAAGCCAAATCGAGCGCTTGACGATAATCAACACTCCAAGGGCTGAATTCTAAATCACCGGATAGAGCAATTGGTGTCTCAGGTTTAAGTCCCAGTGTAGTAAGTAACGATGCTAAAGCCAGCTTTGACCCATTTTCGATTTGTGATAATTGCACTTGCATATTGGTCAGTCCAACTTTTGCCCGCATCAAATCAAGTTTTCGTGCCAGTCCATTATCATATAATGCTTGAACCTGGTCAACGTGTCGTTTTAACTGGCCATAAGATTCTCGCATCAATTCTGCCATCTTCTGGGCAAGTAATGCTCCGTAAAATCCTTCGGTTGCCTGAACTTTAGTTTGGGCTTGAGCCTGACGAAATGCTTCCTGCTCGATATTAAATGACAGTCCGGCGATGCGATAGGCATTGATTAATTTTCCCCAAGTTAAAAGAGTTTGTTGGGCTGTACCACGCAAGGTATAGTTGTCGGCTGAACCTAATTCTATATCACCAAACTTATTCGGTGTCATGCGGTAATAAGTACCAGAAGCCGAAATTTGGGGCAAAAATGACCCAAATGCGGCACCTTTACCCGCGGCTGCTTCTTGCAGCTTAGCCTTGGCTAATTGGACTGCATTATTATTCTTAAGCGCAAGCTCGACTGCCAAATCAACATCTAATCGAAGCGTATCGATTTGAGCAAAGGCAGTGGTAAGCACTAAGAATATAAATAACATACTGATTAAGGTTTTGTTTTTCATACTAACTCCTTACTTCTTGTTATGATTACAGCGATGATTTGACTAAAGCGGATTACGACGATACCGCTAAGCGAATCTTCACCACTTATATTGTATTTATTCATCTCCGCAATCATTTACTTTTTGGTTTAATGCCATAGAAGAATATATCTTTTATTTTTTCGCGTTGTTCTTTAACCCCCGAAATAAACATATGGGCTTGAAAAGAAGTGTGGGCGATGTTCAAAAAGATAAGGGCGCCCATTTTCGGGTTAATGCTCTTTAACTCTTTATGCTTAATTCCTTCCCGGATAATTTTTGCCAGCAAATCAATGAGCTGGCTAAATTTATGTTTGGTTTTTACTCTCAATTCTTTCATTATTTCAGTGGTCAGGTTAATATTCTCAATTGTAACCAACGAAATCATCCCTTTAACGTCCGAGAAGATGTCAAACAATACATTAAATATTTTTTCCAGTTTTTCCGTTGCTGTAATCTTCTCGTTGCCGATTTTTTTTAAAAAATCAATCATCTTACGCAGTCGATTATCCAGCAGTGAAACATAAATACTCTGTTTGTCCGAAAAGTAGAGATAGATGGTTCCTTTGGCAACTCCGGCTGCTTCGGCGATGTCGTCAATCCGGGTCGGGAAAAAGCCCTTTTTTATAAAGACCTTTTCCGCCGCTTTCAGTATTTTTTCTTCTTTATCACTTTTCATTTATCTAACAGTAATTTTTTCTAAATCTTCTATTTTTAAATTCCGCCAATGAGATTACATTGTTCAGTTACAAAAAACATCCGAATCATTTAGAGTCATTCGCTTGATTCGGGAAAAATAAAGACTGACCAGTCAGTCATTTTAGCAAAAATTCAATAGTAGTCAACCACTTTTATCAACCCGATACGGGGACTCGAAATTTTCATAATTTTATAGCTGTATCCTTGGTGGTTTATTCTCAATGATAAAGTTGACACTAGTTTAAAGGTGACTATGATAAGAAGTAATGTTTAACGAAAATTTTTTCAAAAATTCAAGGAGGAATTTATTATGAAATTAGGTCTTTGTTTTATCTTAATCACGCTTGCCTTCGGACTTGGGCAAGCCGATTATTTAATCACAAACCCGGATTCGCTTTTGAATAACGGATGTGATTATTTGATTGTAAGCTATGACAGTTTTACTGATGCTGTTTATCCTTTGTGCCAGTTACGGGATAGTCTTGGTTTAGAAGTGCGAATGACGAACGTTAGTCTGATTTATACGGTTTTTGATTCTGGACCGCGCACCGACCGAATCAGAAAATTTATGGAAAGGGTTTATAATTATTGGAACCCAAGACCAGAATATTTATTGCTGGTCGGTGATGCCTGCAAAGATACTACATTAGGAGATTATGTTCCGGTAAGGCGATTCCCTAAGTTTAGCTATTCCTATTATGGCGACTTGCAGGAACACGGCGCGGATAACTGGTATGTCACGCTCGAAGGTAATGATTCGACACCGGATATAATAGTCGGTCGTTTACCGGTAAATTCCTTTGCCGGCACCGAATCGTTGGTGAATAAGATTATTCGGTATGAAACTTCCGCGGATACTGGACTCTGGACTCGGACCGTAATGCTTTTGGCTTCGACTGACCGAGCTTCAATGGCGGATGAATTTGATACGACTTTCTTTCGACCCGCTGGCGATTCAGTTTACAAGGTTTACGAATCACAGGGCAGCAGCAGCTATTTGCGCCAGAAGACCAGAGCTGGCTTTAACCAGGGGGCAGTTTTAGTTGCTCAGGTAACCCACGGTGGTCAACCACCGGGCTGGTATGGTTCCCGGACATTATTTCTTTATTCCGATGTCGATTCGCTTTATAACTTAAATAAATTGCCGGTTGTGCTCGGGCGGGGCTGAACCGATGGTTATTTTGACAATCCCAGTTGGGATTGCATCAATGAACTTCTGTTAGAACGTGGCTCAGGCGGAACAATTGCCGGTGCGGCGCCCAATCCATGTGGACAAGCCGATGGCAATCAATTACTGGTGAAGGAAATACTCAAGAATATTTATTGGCGAAATGAACGAGTGTTAGGGAAGGCGGTTTTTGCCGCAAAGTGCTCGTTAATGGTCTGGTATCCGACTAATGACTGGTATTACGGTTCGGCTTACGTTTATACCCTTTTTGGTGACCCGGCTTTGAGAATTAAGTATCCAATTAATACTTCAGTAGAAGAGGGAAAAATTGATATTCCACCGGAATCATTTAATCAGCTGCCAACGATTGTACGTGGTGCCCTCTATTTATCTTCGGTGTCTGGGTCGTTAAGTGTTCTATTCGATATCACCGGTCAAAAGGTTATGAGCCTGCACCCGGGCGCCAATGACATTCGTCATCTTGCCCCAGGGGTATATTTCATCAATAAACAGGGCGATAAATTTTTCCAGCGTATCGTTCTGGTAGATTAAGGAGGAAAAATGAAACTAAATCATATTAGTCGCAGCTTGGTTATAGCAGGCTGCCTAATTTCTCTCGGCTGGGCAGGTTGGTTCTCCCTGTCTTCGGGTACGAGTGAAGATTTGAATGCGGTCTCTTTTCCGGCTGATACTACAACTGGTTTTGTGGTTGGCCAGGGGGTAATTCTGAAGACCATTGATGCCGGCGCCAGTTGGGAAAGTCTGTCGACCGGGCACGCGTTCTCAATAACTTCAGTTAATTTTCCGGTCAATACCGAAACTGGATATTTAGCTGGTTCAGGTGGGCGTATCTACAAAACGACCAATGGCGGAACAAGCTGGGTAGCCGAAACATCGGGTGTAACTACGGACTTTCGTTCAATCTGGTTTCCAATCGATGCCGAATCCGGGTATGTCAGTGGGGGTGAAGTAGCCGACGCAGTTATCCTCAAGACTACCAATGGTGGCAGAAACTGGACTCAACAAACAACCGGTGTTAGCCATCCAATTGCTTCAGTCCATTTCCCAGTCAGTACTCGAGTAGGATATGCGGTCGGCTGGCAGGGTGTAATCCTGAAAACCACTGATGGTGGTGCAAACTGGCTGCCCCAGACCTCAAACACCAATGCGGACCTGGTTTGTGTCCAGTTCCCGAGCGGCGAATTGACCGGCTATATTGTCGGGTCTTCCGGCACTATCCTAAAGACAACCAATGGTGGAACTTCCTGGGTTCCCCAAACAACAGGCGTGTTTGATTATCTTGCCTCAGTTAGCTTCCCGGTCGGAAATGATATCGGCTTTACCGTTGGTGCAAGTGGCATAATTCTCAAGACTACTAATGCCGGACAAGACTGGGCCCCCCAGAATTCAGGCGTTAATGAATTTCTGTCGTCGGTGCTCTTCCCGATTGATACGCTAATCGGTTATGCGGTCGGTAGGAACGGAACAATTCTCAAGACCACCGATGGTGGAGCCGGGGTCGAAGAATGGCTAATACCAGAAGGTTCACAACCAAGGCTGAACCCAACCATCGTCCGGAATATCCTGTTCTTGCCTCAAACTTCAAACGATAAGCGCAGAGAATCAGGCATCCTTCTCGATATTGCAGGCAAGAAGGTTGTCGAACTTCATTCGGGTACAAATGATATTCGCCATCTGGCGCCGGGTGTGTATTTTGCTAAGCAACTGAATCAGAGTAATACATTAAAGGTTATTGTTGCCCGATAACGGACTGGAATGGAGCAGAAATATTTGAATGATAGAGGATTATTCGTACAAGGAGTCATAAATGCTGATTGATATTGGCTCATTGACAGATTATCGAATTACTGTATAATTCGGCATTAAGAAAGGAGAAAGAGTTATGAAAAAATTATTAATCCTGACAGTCGCTGCTGTCGCCTGTTTTATGGTCGGTTGCGGTGGCGGTACGGATGACTATTTTCCAATGTCGGTAGGTAGTCAATGGGATTACGAGGGATATGTGCTTTTTGGCACGACTACCGCTGCTATGGATACCCAACAAACAATGACCGTTACGACCGAAGCTCAAGCTAAAACAACTCTTACCAGCGGTGAAGAGGTTATACCGTTCCAGTCAACAGTTATAACCCATCAATTCTTACCAAGTGTGATGACCGATACAACTATTGGAACCAGTTATTCACGCGAGTCAGGGGATGCAATACTTCAATATGATTCACTCAGCACCTCTATACCTGATACTTTGCTTAAAATGCCTCTTTCTGAAGGCGATACTTGGTACGTTGCTTCGAATGCAAAAGCTCTTGTTGTCGGCAAAGAAGATGTAACGGTACCGGCTGGCACTTATAAAAATACGTGGAAAATAAAGATAACGTCCAGTGGCGGTGGCTACACCATGGATATGTTCTTCTGGTATGCTAAGGGCGTTGGTTCGGTTAAGACTCACTACGAAAATACGTATGGTGGATACACATCTATATTTAACCAGGAACTTAAATCAGTCGATATTAAATAAGTATAGTTGAAGATTCCCGAGAGCCGGGCAGGAAATTTAGAACTGCCGGGCTCTTTAATTTATAAAGATATTCTTTTTACTTTTTTTCATTACTTGATTCTGGCTTTAAAAGAAGGATAATATTTTGAAACAAAGGTAAAAATATTAAAATTACCCTAAAAATAAGGAGTCGGTAAATGAAAAATAAATATATTATATCAGTATTATTAGGATTTTTGCTTCTGGCGGAATTTGCTAGGGCTAATCAGTTAGCACTGGTTAAACTGACGCCAGAGCAAAGAATCGAAGCGGCAAAAATGAATCTTCGTGTATATCATGACTTCGAAGCTGCATTTTTGGTTGGATTGAATGATGAACTGATGCAGACTATAAAAAATAAAAACTGGCAGTTTGAAATTATTGATTCGGAACTATTGCCCGAGGAATACTTTTTGGTTTTTAAAGCAGGTAAAGGTAAATACAGTCTACCGGGGAGAATTTTATTAGATTATCCGCGTTATGCGTTAATACGGATGCCAGAATCAGACGCACTTGCCGCTAAAGCAGTTGGTTATGAGATGAAACGGCTTAAGTCTCATCCTATTCAAATGAGCGAAGTAGTTGAGCCATTCTCCCTGCCGGCTTCGGACACTTTAATCCAGCAAATGGTCGAATCAGTTTCGCTTGATAGTCTAATCCAAACGGTGCGTTATTTGCAAGATTATCAAACCCGATATACCTATAGCCGGAAATGTGATACCGCTGCCTGGTATCTGCATGACCGCTTTCAAGCGATAGGTCTTTCGACCGAATACGACATTTACCGTTCCGGCGCATTGCGCGACACTTCATATAATGTGATTGCAACCTTGACCGGTCAGGTTCAGCCGGAAAGTATCGTGATTGTGTGTGGGCATTTTGATTCTTATTCGGATGTCCCGTATACTTTGGCGCCAGGTGCGGATGACGACGGCACCGGAACCGCGGCGGTGCTTGAAGCAGCGCGCATACTATCTCAATACCAGTTCCGCTGGACGATAATGTTCATTGCCTTTTCGGGTGAAGAGCAGTGGATGCATGGTTCGTATCATTGGGTTGATTCAGTGGCAGTTCCGCAGCAAATGAAAATCGCCGGCGTTTATAATATGGATATGTTCGCCTACACTGCCTATGACAGCAATTTGATGTATGTCATTCGGAACCTACAATCAACTCCTTTGGCAATTCTGGCGGAATCGGTTAATGTCCAATATAACATCGGTCTCGAAGTAGTAAATTTTTGGGATGAGGATTGTGCCGGTGATAACCTCCCATTCTGGGAACAGGGAATCAAAGCAGTTTTTGTTCTTGAGGATTCGGAATGGGGCATCTGGAATGGTTCGAACCCATACTACCATACAATCCATGATACGATTGGCAATTTAAGGTTGAGTCAATTGCTGCGTGGCACTCAGCTTGCAATCGGGTGTTTAGCAACCTTAGCCGGACCATTGGGTATTAACGTTGTGGAAGATAAAACAGTTCTTAGTCGATCATCGGCTACGAATCCTAATTTTAGCATATTTCCTAATCCTTTTTCGAAATACGCTATTATTCCCAAGCGTGAGAATGAAGAATTTCTTATCTATGATATCACCGGCAAGTTATGCGTCGAAAATTCTGGTAATCGGATTGGCTCTGGTTTAACTCAAGGTGTTTATTTTGTTCGGGCGGTTAAAGGCAAATCTTCGCCAGTCCGGGTTGTTAAAATAGACTAAAGTTATCCACAAAAAGACAACCAAGTTAATTTGATTCTTGACCAGATATAAAACCGAATTAGCAGTAGAACCAAATCAAAACTCTGGATTCATAATTTTCTTTCGGCACAGGCGGTTCAACCTGTCTCTTGGATAGAGGGGTTTTGTCTATAAAATTACTCTTGGATTGAAAATGGTCTTGACTTTAGCAAGAATTTGACTAAAACAAATAGAGGAAGACTGTTTTTACTTGGATTCTATTCAAAAATATTCGCAAAAATCAGGAGGCATAAAATGAGACGTTTACTGGCTTTGGGATTTATTTTGCTAATTATCTTTGCCTGCCGTAAACCAGAAACTAAGAAAATCGATATCACGGCTAAACAGATTATTGGAATCGGCGAAACGATACCTTTAAAAGTTACTCTGGTTTCACCAACTGGCTCGGTTGAGGGAGAACGGGAAACCTTCAAAGTCTTAGTTGGATTCAATCAAGCAATGACCCCACTCCAGGCGATTCCACGTGAAGAAACCGAAGGACCACTGCAGATTGAACCGACCATAAAAGGAAAGTACCGCTGGCTTGGCACAAGAACGCTTGCCTTTATCCCTTCGGATACACTGCCGCCAGCCACTGAATTTAAAGTTACCCTTAAAAAGAATAAAATCCAGTCCTTAACCGGAATGCTTCTGGAAAGGGATACATCCTGGACTTTTGAGAGTGTCCGACCAAGCTTACTTTCATCGCGACCCCATCATTATTCGGAAATGATTGATACCAAGTCTAATATCTATCTTGATTTCAATATGGCGATGGCAACAAACCGAGTAAAGGATAAAATTAAGATATTTGCCAGTTATGCTGAACCTTCAAATGAAAGGAAGCGGGTTAAGTCGAAGAAAGCCCATCTTAGATATGAACGACTAATTCGATTTCGAGTCCGTCAGCTGCAAGAAAAAGAGAAGAAAGATTGGCCTTTAAAAGAGTGGGATAGCAAAAATACATTAGTATTAGTTCCAAATCGACCATTGCCAATCCAATCCAATGTCGAAGTGCATCTTAATCCGGATTTACTGGCAAAAGTCGGCAATCTTGGTTTAGCTAAAGAAGAAGTTTTAAGTTTCCGAACTTATAATTGGTTTACCCTGATTGACCATTCAACCAATATCCCGGGTGGTCATCCCTTGATGTTGAAGTTTTCTAATCCGGTAACTGTGGACGAGTTGATAAAAAATATTGAGATTAAACCAGCAGTAATAATCCCCGAAGAATATAAGAAAAGAACCTATAGTACTCAGATGATTCATCTTTATTTACCATTCGAACTTAATACTAAATACCATATAAGAATTAATCGAAAACTGAAAGATATTTTTGGTAATAAGCTGGATAAGGATTATCGATTTTTTTTAGAGGTTGGTGATTACCTGCCGTATGTAGAAATTCCGACTGGCATAAATATAGTCGAATCAAAAGGAGATTTAAAGATTCCTGCAACCTTCGTTAATGCTAATCGGGCATATATCGAAAAAGGTCTGGTTAACCTGGAGGATGCGATTCCATTTTTGAGCCAGCCAAACCTGTTTAATTTCCGCCAAAAGTTTGAGCGAGCCGGATTTTTCCAAATCAGCCGATTTTGGAATGTTAATACCTTTAAGAATTACCCAAATAAAAGGGCGCGACTGCCAATTGAACTGGATGAAGTGGTTGGGCAAAATAAAAGCGGATTGGTTTTCATTCAACTTGACGACCTTGGTTTGAACCAGAATTCGATGCGTTATTGGAAATCATTTCTTGAAATAAGTGACCTCGGCATTACTTGGAAATATTCACCAGAAAATAATCTGGTCTGGGTGACCTCACTCAATTCAACCGAGCCGGTGAAGAATGCTAAAGTTCAATTCCGAAACGAAAAGAATCAAGTTTTGGCGGAAGGTCTAACCGATAATGCCGGATTTTGTGAACTGCCGGGTTGGGCAGAAGCAAAACTTAAAGAAGAAAAAGTTACCTATGAATCGGAAGATGAGTATGAACTTGAATCGTACACCGAACGTTATGAACCTAATTTCTGGCTTACCGTAGCAAAAGATAACGATAACGCAGTCTATTCCAACCGCTGGAATTTTGGTATTGACCCTTGGCGGTTTAACGTCGATTACAACTGGGATATCCGGTCCGAAGAATATGAAGGGTACATCTTTACCGAAAAGGGTTTGTACAAATCAGGTGAAACGGTTCATATCAAAGGGATTTTACGTAAGAAACGAAAAGGCGAATGGGCTCTACCTGATTTGAGCAAAGTTAATTTTATCCTGCGAAATGCCAGGGACGAAGAGATTGTGAATGATACGCTTTCAATCAATTCTTATGGCGCATTCTTTAAAGACATCGCTTTACCGAACGATGCGCCAACTGGCATCTATTCGATTCGGGTAGCTTTACCGAAAAAGGATTATAATCTCTATCACTCATTCCGGGTTGAGGCGTACCGCCCAGCCGAATTTGAAGTAAAAGCCTTTACTGAAAAAGATACCTTCATTGCCGGCGAGAATTTTGAGGGAAAAATTTCGGGTCGTTATCTTTTTGGCATGCCGATGAAAGAAGCCGAAATAAGCTGGAATCTGCGTAAGGACTATCAGTCAGTAAATTATCCGATGCATAAAGGATACTCATTTGGCGGCTACGAGCAGCGCGAACGGGGCAGAGATGTGCTCGGTTCAGGCACTGGTAAATTGAATGAGAAGGGTGAATATTCGGCAACGATGAAATTGTCGAGTAAAGATATAATTACACCGTCCGTAATTACCTTGGAAGGGACGGTTACATCACCGAATCAGAGAAGTCTATCCGGTCGGCAGAACTGGATAGTATTTCCCGCCAATCTTTTAATTGGCTTAAAGACAAAAGAATATCTATATACAACAGGCGATACGGTTTATATTAACTTGATAACGATAAGACCATCAGGGGTAATGATTGGTAATCGAAAAGCCGATTTGAGTATCGTCAAACAGGAATGGAAATCAATCAAGAAAGCAAGATTCGGTGGTCGCTTTGAATGGGTTTCCGAGCAAACCGAAAAAGCAATAAAAAAATTGAAGGCGACCAGTCGACTTGAATCCACTCAAATTGATTTTATTACTAAGGAACCGGGTTATTATTATATTCAGGCTGAAGCAAAGGATGAAAAAAATCGAGCAACCACCACTCGAATCGACTTCTACGTTACTGGTAAAGGCTATGCTGGTTGGCAGATGCGCGATGATGATATTGTTGAATTGGTGGCGGATAAAGAGTCATACCAGGTCGGCGATACCGCGCGCATCTTGGTCAAATCACCCTATGATTCAGCTAACGCTTTAGTCACCGTCGAACGGGAATTAATTTTAAGAAAATTCACTAAACAATTGCACGGCAATGCTGACTATATCGAAGTTCCAATAAAATCGATTGATTTACCTAATGTCTATGTTTGTGTTACTTTATTACGCGGGAGATTAGAGAAACTGGGCTGGAATAAAGAAAAACAAGTGGATTTGGGCAAGCCGCAATTCAAGATTGGCTATGCGAATCTAAAGGTTGATACAAAAGAAAAACACTTGATGGTTACAACCGCTTCGGATAAAAAAGAGTATCGACCCAGGGATAGCGTTACGGTTGATTTTGAAGTAAAAGACTTTAATCGTAATCCGGTGAATAATGGCGAAGTGAGTTTGTTTGTGGTTGACCTTGGCGTCTTGAATTTGATTGATTTCAGGACACCAAATCCTTTCGATTATTTTTATGGTTCACGTCCGCTTTCGGTTAAAACTGTCGAATCCCGACTTAATATTATCGGTGAACGCAGCTACGGTGAAAAAGGCGAAGAACGCGGCGGTGGTGGTGGCATGGAAGGTATTTCTTATCGGGAGAAATTCATTGCTACCGTCTATTATAAAGGTGATTTGAAGACCGATGAGAACGGAAAAGGAACTGTGAAGTTTATGCTACCCGACAATTTAACCAAATTCCGGATTATGGTCGTTGCTCAAACCAAGCAGAGCGAATTTGGGTCAGCCGAATCAACCTTTACGGTGAATCTGCCATTCATTCTAACACCGTCAATCCCAAGATTCGCCCGGGTTGGTGATAAATTTGAAGCCGGAATCGTTTTGCACAACCGAACAAAAAAAGAGAATAGGGCAGCGGTTGATTGCAAGATTGAAGGACTGAAACTTATTGGTGACGACCACAAAGAAATTGTGTTGTCTGCCAGTAGCAGTAAAGAAGTATTATTCTCCTTTGTAGCGGAAAAGATTGGCTCGGCAGTATTTGGATTCAATGCTCAAATGAATGAGGAAAAGGATGCCTTGAAATTAAAAATTCCAGTGAAGTCACCACCCTTGGTTGAAGCGGTTGCTACATTCTCTTCGACTCCTGATTCGGCACTCGAGGCAATCATTGTGCCGTCCAATATCTATGAAAAGCTGGGCGGACTTGAAGTACTTCTGTCTTCAACCGTCTTAGCGGGGATGCAAAGAGGAATCGAACATCTTTTAGATTATCCTTATGGCTGTCTGGAGCAGCGTATTTCCAGAATCTTGCCTTTGATTGTCGGTGAAGCGATTATCAATCAATTCAAGCTGGCGCCGGTAACGGGCAACGCATTAAGAGATACCGTCCAAAAGGTCTTGGCTGAAGTGCCTGAATATCAATTGTCTAATGGCGGATTCATTTACTTTAAGGAAGGTGTGGCTGAACCATGTCCATATCTCTCGGCTTATACGATGTATGTTTTAAAACGAGCGGTTGATGCGGGTTATAAAGTTGACCAAATTGTAATTGAACGGGGTAATAATTTCTTAAAAGATGTTTTGCGCTGGAATAATGTTGATTGGACTTATCCCTATAATGAATATGCCAAGTTAACCACAATGTCATTTTGTTTGTACTCATTGAGTCTCTGGGGCGAAAAGGAAATTTCCTATGCTTCCCAGTTATTTGAGATGCGAGAGAAACTGCCGATTTTCGGTAAAACTCTATTACTGAAAGCGGGAAGAATTCTTATTATAGGAAGCGAATTCGAGAACGAGTTGGTCCGAATCATTACCAATAAAATAAAATTTTCTCCCACCACTGCCCATTTTGAAGAAAGTGAAAATCGGGGTTGGACATTTCCATCTCCAGCCAAGGTGACCGGGTTTGTGATTCAGACCTTTACCGAGCTTGATATACCATTCCCGTATAAAGACCAGGTGGTTCGCTGGCTGGTTCAGGAACGTGGTAAAAAGACTAAACCGACCACCCATGAGAATGCTTTTGTCTTTGATGCGTTCCAGACTTACTATAAGAAGTTTGAGCAAGAAGAGCCCAATTTTGTCGCAAGAGTTCTACTTGGGCAAAAAGAAATCTTAAAAGAGACATTCAAAGGCAGAACAAATGAGTCGCCAAGGCGTTTCGAGTTTTCCTTGGATAAAATTCCGCTTGACACTCTTTTACCAATCAGAATCTACAAAGATGGCACCGGTCGACTTTATTACACCTTGCGGATGACTTACGCCTATAAGGAAAATCCAATTGCATTTGACGAAGGGTTCTATGTGTGGAAAGAAGTCTTGACTTTAGATGGAAAAGAAGCAAAGGCATTCAATCGAGGAGAGATTTATAAAGTAGTTTTACATATCGTGGTTCCTGAAACAAGACTCTTTGCGGTAGTTGATGATCCATTACCAGCCGGGTTTGAACCAGTCCAAACCTTTTTTGCCACTGAATCAAGGACCGTACAGGAGCGATATTGGGAAGCAGAATCCGAAGAACGAGGTGATTGGTGGGGTAGTTTTGACCATAAAGAATTCTATGATGACAAGGTGCTATTCTTTGCTCAGGAGCTATTCCCGGGCGAGCATACTCAGGTTTATTTTGTGAAGGCAGGAACCAGCGGTGAATTTTTATCACCATCCGCCAAAGCTGAAGAAATGTACGCACCGGAAGTCTTTGGTTCAACCAGTCAAGGATTCATTAATGTTAAATAAAAAATCAGGGCTGGTAGCCGCTCGATTCGAGCGAAAAAGTAAAAAACGCAACCTAAAGGTTGCGGCTACCTTGTGCGCTTGTGCCCTTGTGTTTTTCTTCGCAGTTCCGCCTAATAAATCTCGGCTCTATCCCAAATTTTCTTCTTTTCAAATCTGTGACCGAAATGGAAAGTTATTACGTGAGATTCTATCGAAAGATTATAAAACAAGTTGCTGGGTCAATCTTGATGAAATGTCTTCGCATATCGTGGTAGCGACCATTTTGCGGGAAGATAAACGATTCTATTCGCATTTCGGCGTTGACCCAATCGGTTTAATTCGGGCGGCTTATGATAATATTAAAAATCGAAGAATTGTTTCGGGTGGTTCAACTATTACGATGCAGATGGCAAAAACGGCGCTCAATTTGAAAAAACGAAGCATTTTAACCAAAATGGTAGAGATGATTTACGCTCTCAAGCTTGAGTTACACCTGAGTAAAAAAGAAATCTTAGAGATTTACTTGAACCGAACGCCTTACGGCAATCAAAACTATGGAATTGAAGCCGCGGCTAACTTCTATTTTCGGAAACCAGCCCGACAACTCTCTTTAGGTGAAGCTTGCATCCTGGCTTCGATTCCAAAATCACCGATAAAACTAAATCCGTATCGGAATCCTGACCCAGTTCTCCAAGAAAAAAAGAAAATCCTGAAATCACTGCTTGCCAAGCAGCTCATTGATTCTTTGGATTATTGCTGTGCAATAAAAGAGTCTTTAAATATTGTGCCCAATAGTTTCAATTTCGAGGCGTCCCATTTTGTTGACTACATTATTAATAAGATTGATATGAAGAAGAAAAATCTGCCGCAAAGATTAATCACCAGTATTGATTTGAATTTACAGAATAACTTTGAGCAGATGCTGGCGACAACTTTAAAATCCTTAAAAAGCTATAATGTGAATCAGGGTGCGGTTTTGGTAATGGATACCAAGACCGGCGAAATCTTAGCGATGGTCGGGTCAAAGAACTATTTTGACGAGGAAGAAGGGCAGGTGAATGGTTGTCTTGCTTTGCGTCAGCCCGGTTCGAGTATTAAGCCGTTTCTTTATGCTCTGGCATTGGAATCAGGAATTCCAGCCAGTTATGTATTGCCCGATACTCTTTTGGAATTTAATCTGGCTGACGGCACAAAATTTGCTCCCAGAAATTATGGGGATAAATACCACGGTCCAACCCGTGCCCGTGAAGCGCTCGCTTCTTCCTTTAATGTTCCTACGGTCTATCTATTAGAAAAAATTGGGGTCCAGCGATTTCATAATCGGTTAAAAGAATTGAATTTTACCAGTTTAAATCAGGATGCAAGTTTTTATGGCTTATCGCTTGGTCTGGGAGCTGGAGAGGTCAGTCTGTTAGAAATGGTGAATGGTTATCGGACAATTGCTCAAGAAGGAGTCTGGAAAGAAGAAAGGTCAATTCTTAACTACGAACCACGAATAAACACGAATGAACACGAGAAAAAATCAAAAGATAAAAATCTCATCTGCGTTTATCCGCGTGAATCTGCGGTTTCAAATTCTAAGCAGGTGTTTTCCCGAGAAATCGCTTATATCATTACTAATATTCTTTCCGACAATTCCGGCAGGATAAAATCTTTTGGCGAGGATAGTCCGTTGAATCTGCCTTTTCCTTGTGCATCAAAAACCGGGACTTCCAAAGACTTCAGAGACAACTGGTGTATTGGTTTTACCAGGAAATATGTAGTTGGGGTATGGGTCGGCAATTTTGACGGTTCGCCAATGGAAGGGGTGGCTGGGATATCTGGTGCCGCACCGCTATTCCGGGATATTATGATTGAGCTACATCGAAAAGAATATCCACCCCAATTTGAGGAACCATCATCTTTAGTGCATCAAAAAGTCTGTGCGAAATCTGGTAAGATTGCAACTGCGTTTTGTACTGATGTAATTGAAGAATTATTCATCTCTGGAACCGAACCAAAACAATCCTGCGATATCCATAATCCTGTAGGGCAACCCTTTAGGGTTGCAAGGCTAAAGCCTTGCCCTACGGTTGGTGCCCAATCATCCGATTTAATTGCTGATAGCGACGAAAAACAATTTCAGATTCTTTGTCCAACCGACGGTGATATTTATAAGATTGACCCGCAGGTTTCTTATGCTGCACAGGGAATAAGTTTTCGAGCAAGGGAAGATGAGACGATAAATGAAGTTGTCTTCAAACTCGATGGAAAAATTCTTTGTCGAAGAAAATATTCGTATGAATATTTATGGAAACCAATACCTGGTGAACATAAGCTTGAAGTGATTGGTAAAGGCAAAACAAGTCCAAAAATCGACCAGGTTTCTTTTAGGGTTTTCTAAGTATTTTATTTAGACGATGGTTTGACTTTGTGAATATGAATTATAAAATCCAAGATATGAAATTAAGCGGTTCTAAGTTTTCAAAAAATAAATACATAGAAAAATCAAATGAAAAGCAAGAAGAAATTTTACGACGAATGAAAGGGGAGGAGAGAATGCGAATTGGATTTGAGATCTGTGATTTTGTAATGAAACTGGTAATTTCCGGAATTCGTTACCAATATCCCAATATTTCAGAAAAAGAACTTAACGAGAAAATAAAGGAAAGATACCGATGACATTTGAACAGATTGCCGTTACCGTTGCGGAAAAGCTGCAAAAGTCAAAGATACCATATATGTTAACCGGAGCCTTGGCGGTGAATTATTATGGCAATCCGAGAATGACTCATGATGTAGACCTGGTGGTTCAAATCACAGATAAAGATATTTCTAAGATTATGGAATTATTTGAGAACGACTTTTTTGTCGGCGAGGAATCAATAAATGCGGCACTGCGCGAAATCAGTATGTTCAACATTATCCACAAGGAAACTGGTTTTAAGGTAGATTTTTGGATACTCAAAGGAGATGAATACAGTCAAGAAGCATTTGAGCGGCGTAGATGGTATCCCTATCAAGAAATTGAGATTTCTCTCGCTACCCCAGAAGATATGCTTATTGGTAAACTTGAATGGTATAAGATGTCGGAGATTGAAAAGCATTATTTTGATGCTTTAGGGATTTATCGGATTCAGAAAGGCAATTTGGATTTAGAATATATCAAAAAATGGTGTAAGAAAAAATCGGTGCTAAAAATCTGGGAAAAGCTGCAAAAGGAAAAGTAATTTAACAAAATAGTTCAAAATGTTAACAAGGGGTTAAAATGCCCAAAACAAAAATCATTTTGCTTGGGTTGTTTACTATTTTAGTCACATTATCATCAGCCCAGGATGACTTCATCGAACGACCAGTTACTTTTTCATTCTTTCCACCGGTGTCAACCAATGGTATGGAATTCTGGAAAGTGCGGACGAGATTTTCGCTGAGTATTATCGGTGGTGCAGTGGGTCAACTGGATGGTGCAGAATTTGCCTCAGTCTTCAGTATCGAAAAGGATATGGCACGGGGATTTCAGGCATCCGGTGCCTTCAATCTAATTGGCAGTTCCTTCGAGGGAGCGCAAATGGCAGGAGGAGTAAACATTGTTGGCGAAATGGTAAACGGTTTGCAGATGGCGGGCGGGGTTAATATAGTTGGAGAAAATTTCGAGGGCGTGCAGATGGCAGGTGGTGTCAATATAGTCGGAGAAAAGGCGAAAGGGGTGCAAATAGCTGGAGGAGTTAACATAATTGGGAAAGAGGGTGAAGGAGCACAGATAGCTCCGGTTAACATCGCCAACTCAGTTAAAGGTTGTCAGATTGGTGTGGTCAATATCGCTGATAGGGTTAAAGGTTTTCAGTTGGGTGTAGTTAACATCGCCGACAACCTGGACGGCGAGGCATTGGGCATAGTAAGCATTGTTGGTAATGGTCAGTTCCATATTAATGCCTGGGCAGACGAGGTCGCACCGATTAATCTGGGTTTTAAGCTTGGGACAAAGCGCATCTACAATTTATATGGATTAGGCATGAAGTCATCGGGTGATTCAACTTATATGATTGTCACTGGTGGTTTGGGCTGGCACCTGCCACTCAACCAGTTCTTTATGAATTTTGAAGTTATGTATGGTTCAATTCGGCGCGGGTTTAGTTTTAGGGAATGGGAAAATACTAGGCTGAGTCGGTTGCGGGTAATCGGCGGCTGGCAGGTTATACCAAAACTGGCAATTACGGCTGGACCAACTATTAATGTTTATGTTTCAAAGGATAGGGGTGGCTCGGATTTACCAATGTTCGATGCAACGATTTATTCTAAAGATGCCGACGACCCAGACGACTGGTATGTTCGCATCTGGCCCGGCTTTACAGTAGGTATTCAAATTTTCTAAGAGACTCAGGTATTATAGTTCTCAAAGTAACTCCGTAAGTAGCTTCTGAGTTGTATCTTAAGCTATCTCATCGATAACCTTATCAGCAACCACTGGGAAAAATTGATTAAATGTTTACATTTTAAACCGGTTAATACTTTTAAAAGGCATAAATTTTATAGTTTTTCAGTCTCTCATAAAATCATTGACAAACCCAACCTTTTTGTTATACCTTTATTGGAATGACAAACGATAACAAGGAGGTCTAAATGAAAAAGTCTAAGTCTTTATCTTTATTCCTAACTGCTCCTGCTCTCTTATTTAGCCAATGGCTGGAAACAACAATCTATATTCCGGATTCACTTTGTGGAGTTGGAGAACCCCAAGCTTTTACCTATAATACCACGAATAATAAAATCTATGTTGGCGGCTCTGGAGATAGTGTCATAGTGATTGATGGACAAACTAACCAGAAGATTGCAGAAATTCCAGTCGGAAGTGATATTATGGCTCTTTGCTGGAATTCAACTAATAATAAGGTCTATTGCGCTAATTACGGGCATCCTCCCAATTATGATAGCACTGTAACGGTGATTGACGGGACAACCAATCAGGTGATTACAACCATTACGGTTGGATATTATCCTCGTGCCTTGGTCTGGAACTCAACGAACAACAAGGTCTATTGCGCCAATTCTGGTAGTGACAATGTTACGGTGATTGATGGGCAAACCAATCAAGTGATAACAACGGTTACGGTCGGAGACGAACCTCGGGCTTTGGTCTGGAACTCAACGAACAACAAGGTCTATTGCGCTAATTTAGGAGAACAAACCTATTCCGATTCCACTGTTACTGTAATTGATGGGGAAACGAACTCGGTCATAACCACAGTCTCGGTCGGATATAGACCTTGGGCTCTTTGCTGGAATTCAACTAACAACAAGGTCTATTGCGCTAATGCGTTATTTAACAATGTGACAATAATTGATGGCGTAACCAATCAGGTGATAACCCAAGTTTCGGTTGGATTCTATCCTATTGCTCTTTGCTGGAATTCGATCGATAATAAGATATATTGCGCCAATGGTGGTTTCGAGCCCTATTATGATAGCACTGTAACAATTATTGATGGTGTAACCAATCAGGTGATAACCGAAGTCCGGGTCGGGGATGAACCTTGGGCTTTTTGCTGGAATTCAACTAACAACAAGGTCTATTGCGCTAATGCGGAAAGCGACAATGTGACAATAATTGATGGTGTAACCAATCAGGTGATAACCACTGTTACGGTCGGAAATTTTCCTTGTGCTCTATGCTGGAATTCAACTAACAATAAGGTTTATTGCGCTGATGGAGGAAATGCCAATGTGACATTGATTGATGGCGTAACCAATCAGGTGATAACCACTGTTACGGTCGGAAATTGTTATCCCCATGCTCTTTGCTGGGATTCAACCAACAACGAGGTCTATTGCGCTAATTATATAAGTGATAATGTGACAATAATTGATGGGACAAATAACTCAGTGATTACAACCATTCCAATCGGAGATGGTCCTTGGGCATTGGTTTGGAATTCAACTAACAACAAGGTCTATTGCGCTAATCGGTATAGCGATAATGTGACGGTGATTGATGGTGCGACTAACTTAGTGGTTACAACCATTACGGTCGGAGACGTCCCTTGTGCTTTGGTCTATAATTCTTTGAACAACATGGTCTATTGCGCTAATTATGGTAGTGCCAATGTGACGGTGATTGATGGGCAAACTAATCAAGTAATAACAACGGTTACGGTCGGAGATGAACCTGGGGCTTTGGTCTGGAATTCAACGAACAACAAGGTCTATTGCGCTAATTATAGAAGTGATAGTGTAACAATAATTGATGGGACAAATAACTCAGTGATTACAACCATTCCAGTCGGAGATGGACCTGGGGCATTGGTTTGGAATTCAACTAACAACAAGGTCTATTGCGCTAATGCGTTATTTAACAATGTGACAATAATTGATGGTACAACCAATCAGGTGATTACTACTGTTACGGTTGGGGTTGGACCTCAGGCTCTTTGCTGGAACTCTAACAACAATAAAGTCTATTCTGCTAATTGGGGGAGCAATAATGTCACTGTGATTGATGGTGCATCCAATTCGGTCATTACGACGGTCGCGGTAAGATATGATCCTTGTGCCTTAGTCTACAATCCGACCAACAATAAGGTCTATTGCGCTAATTGGTATGATGTAACAGTGATTGATGGACAAACCAATCAAGTGATTACAACCATTACTGTGGGTGATAAACCTATTGCTTTTGCCTGGAATCCTGTCCAGAATCGGACTTATGTCGCAAATTTCTATAGTTCCAGTATCTCAGTAATTCGGGATGTGACGGGGATTGAAGAACGCTCTACGCTTGACGCTGAACGCTTTACGCTAGAAATTTATCCGAATCCGGCAAAAGCCGTGATGCGTGTCCGTTGTCCGATGACCGCAAAAACCATCAAAATCTTTGATGTGTCGGGAAAGATGATAAAAGTGATTGCCACGCTCCCTTCGGTCACTCGCAATGACGGAAGAATTGAAATATCGGTCAAAGGGATAAATCCGGGTATCTATTTCCTACAACTTGGAACTATAAACAAAAAGTTTATTGTTACAAAATAAAATATAAAGGAGGCTTTAATGAAAAAGTGTAAGTTATTATTTTTACTCCTAACTGCTCTCTGCTCCCTTCTCCCTTCTCTCTTATTTAGCCAAATGGAATGGACTTGTGCAACATCTTCAGCAGGATGGTCAGCAAGGCGAACACATGCATCAGTTTTTTTTGATAACAAAATGTGGGTACTTGGGGGATATGATTATCCCGGTTATCATAGGGCTTGGAATGATGTCTGGTATTCTATCGATGGTAGTAGCTGGACTTGTGCAACGGAATCAGCTGGATGGTCAGGGAGGTGGGAGCAAACTGCAGTAGCTTTTGATAATAAAATTTGGATACTTGGTGGAATGGATGTAAATGGCAACCTAAGAAATGATGTCTGGTATTCTACAGATGGTGTAAACTGGACTCAAGCAACCCCTTCGGCTGGTTGGCCGGGGAGGTCTGGTCACACATCAGTTGTATTTGATAACAAAATTTGGGTGCTTGGAGGAGGTCAGTACAATAGTCCCTATAGAAGTGATGTCTGGTATTCTACAGATGGTGTAAACTGGACTCAAGCAACCCCTTCGGCTGGATGGTCAGCAAGGTGGGGGCACACGTCATTTGTCTTTGATAATAAAATTTGGGTACTTGGTGGTCTTGACGGTAATCAAAGAAACGATGTTTGGTACTCTACGGATGGTATTTATTGGACTAATGTAATATCTTCGGCTGGATGGTCAGCAAGGTGGGGTCATACATCTGTTATATTTGACAATAAGATGTGGGTGCTTGGGGGATTTGATGGAACTCGGCGAAATGATGTTTGGTTTTCTATAGATGGTGTTAGATGGACACAGGCGACGCCAGCGGCTGGATGGTCACAAAGGTATGGTCACACAACGGTTGCTTTTGACAACCTTATATGGTTACTTGGTGGAGATAACGATCCTTATTATTATAATGATGTTTGGTTTTCTAGTGGTCTTTGGATTGGCGAAAGCAAGATTGCCACGCCTTCGGCTCGCAACGACTTCGTCGTTTTTCCGAATCCGGCAAAAACCGTGATGCGTGTCCGTTGCCCGTTATCCGTGAAAGATAAAACAGAACTTAAAATCTTTGATGTGTCGGGAAAGATGATAAGAGAGATTGCTTCTCCGCCCAAGTCGGATCGCAATGACGGGGAGATACGAATATCCCTGAAAGGAATAAACCCAGGTATCTATTTCTTGCGTTTTGGAACCGATGTCAAAAAGTTCCTCGTCGTTAAATAAGAAAGAGATCCACCAGTCAGCCACCGAACTTACTCCCCAGGTTGCTTAGGGGGCTACCCCCGAGTCTACTCCCGAAGTTACTCCCCAGCTTGCTCCCGAACCCGCTTCCCAAGTTGTCTCCGAAGCTGTCCCCCAACCAATCTCCGAAGCCGCTCCCGAACTAACTTAGGAAGCGACTCCGGAAGCGACCTCCGAGGCGACTCCCCAAGCCACCTACGGGGTCACCCCCCAGGTGATACCCCCTCCCTAAGGCAAATTAAATATAAAATCTTAAATATCAAATAGATAGTAGAAATTTTGGGTTGACTTAAAGGTTAGTTATAACTAACCTTATAAGAGGTAATTTTATGTTTATTTTCAATAAAGAAATGGCAGAAAAACTACGCAAAATACGAGAAACTGCCAGGCTGACCCAAAAGGAAGTAGCATTAAGAATTGGCATTAAAACTAAATCCGGACGCAGTGTCATTGGTCAATTAGAAAGTGGCAGGGTAAAGAACCCGACATTAAGAACCATTCTTGAATACCTACGAGCTTGTGGCGCTTCCTGGCCTGAGTTCTTTAAGCAGTTAGATACGATTGATTTTAAGATTAGGCACGAAAACCTGTTTGCGTGCGGACACGCACAGGCAGAGATGATTGCTCAGGTCCAACCGCCACCAACCGAAAGGAAAATTCAACGCGATGCAATGAAGTATGAAATCAATATCGAGTTTCCATCCAAAGAAAAAGAAGAAATTGATTTTGAACGACTGAAGAAACAGTTTAAAGATAAAGTGTTAGTTTTATTAAATAGAAATCAGATAGGGGAGAAAGAAATTAATTCTTATCAGAAATTTGCCTTAGAATACTTTGACTTTTTAGCGACCCTGAACAAACCCGGAATAAAAATGGTTACGGATAAATATCAAAGAGCTGGTTTGAAATTGAATCTACTGGTTAAGATTAAGAGGGTTATCAATTCAGTGCTTCGGGGTGAGATAAAGCGGATTGAGGGAAAAAGCCGTTACCCACCGAAAAGCAAGAAAAGATGGCGATTGGATTTACTAAGTATCGGATAAAGATTGAACGGGTTGAGGCTGGAGTTCATAAGGTTTTATGTGAATTAGGAGTTCAATCGCCCTGGTTTGCCTTATACAAAGACTTTGCCCGTGAATGTTATCGGGCGTTAAAGCGATATTATGGTAAAGAAATATTGAGCGATAAGTTCCAAGCAATCATAAGACGCTGGGTTAAAGAGGGATTAAAAGAGGATGTTTTATTGAAAGTTAAGGACGCTACGATTAAGGTAGTTGAAACCCGTTAGAAATTAACTGGCGGCTGGAAATCGTTCAGATAGTCAGAACAATCAACAATGTAATAGGATTTCTAACGGGTTGAAGGTAGACATTGACTTGAAGTATTGAAAAGATAAAATCAAATAAAGGTTATGCGGCGGAAAGAAATCTTATTTAAGCAACTAAGTTTTATCATTGGCATTCTCATTGTATTATCTTTTATCGAAGGAAAAGAAATTACTTTGCCAATAAGAAGTGAAATTAGATTAAGTCGAAGTTGGGGAGATGAAACGCGTTCCAGTAGCGAGTTAATTATTCAACAAGAATTAAATGAAATTCATTTTACATTTTTTAGCGACAATCTTTAACGAATTCGGTACACACCGGTTATTAAGGAAGAAAATATTACTATTTCCGAAAATTGGATTTTCTGGGATTCACTTAATTCTCTTGGTTTCTGGGAATTAAGAGAAAGATATACGGGAATCTCAGAAGTAACTGGAGAAATTGAAGGCGATATTTCGGTGGTACTGATTGTCATTTGCTATTATGTTCCACAGTTATGACTACATTTCCCTTTTTGTGTCCTTTATCGACATACCTGTGAGCCTCGACAATCTGTTCCAGCGGATAGCGTCTGTCAATGACAGGTTTTATCTTTCCCGCTTCAACGAGTTCTTTGAGGAAGATCAGGTTTTCAGTGTCAGGGATTGCTGTCCCACCTATTAGTTTCTTGCTGCTCATCATCGAAGCCCATCGCATCCGAAGCATAACCGCCGGAGTAGCAACAGCATGAAGATAGATTCCTTCTTTCTTTAGGGATCTCATACAACCTGAAAACGAACTCTTGCCGACTGTGTCAAAAATAACATCATAGGTCTCACCGTTTTTGGTAAAGTCTTCTTTGGTGTAATCGATCACCTTATCGGCTCCCAGAGATTTTACCAATTCTAAATTCGTGGTACTGCATACCCCGGTGACTTCTGCACCAAAGTACTTGGTAAGCTGAACCGCAAAGGTACCTACACTTCCGGAAGCTCCATAAATAAGCACTTTTTGTCCGCTCCGGACATTTCCTTTTCTCATGAAATACAGGGCTGTATTGCCCCCAAAAGGAATAGCGGCGGCTTCCTCAAAGGTCATATTTGCCGGTTTTATTGCCAGACACCCATTTTCAGGCATGCATATATACTCGGCATACGCACCACCATTGTGCCCGAGATATGCAAAAACCTGGTCGCCTTTCTTAAACAGTTTTACATCTTTGCCTGCTGATTCAATTTCGCCGGCCAACTCAGACCCCAGTATTGCTTTTTTTGGTTTTCTAAGACCAAGGGCTATTCGAGCGAGGAGCCAGAAAGAGAGAGGAACTCGAAAACCACGAATCCTAGAGTCCGCTACCGATACTGTTGTGGCATATATTTTTACCAGTACTTCATTGTCCTTGGGAGTAGGTTTTTCTACCTCTTTAAGCTGAAGAACATCGGGTGGTCCGTATTTTGTGCATACAATTGCTTTCATTTGGGTATCCTTCCTTTCATATGGTTTGTGTTGATTACACACTTAACGTTGCATTTAAAGGGCGCAAGGAATAGAGCGCACAGGATGTTAGGTTTTGCACACACTAAATGATAAATATAAGCTGTTTTGCCATATGTGTCAAGTGGAATTGTCACATTTTTAAAAGATAATTACTTTAACGGATTTGTGGAGGGTGCCTTAAGGCAAATTAGTTGGAATAAAAGAGTAATTTCAGTTATTATCAAAGCTTTAAAAGAAGAAATGAACGAAAAAGAGCTAAATGATAAAAAAATAGTCGGGTTTTTAAATTGTTTGCCGATACTCACTGGACATGATTTTCCTTATAATTCTTCTGATTCCTTAGCGGCCAAGAAGGAAACTATTAACAAATGGATTAATTGGTGGGAAGCAAATAAGAATAAGTTTAAATAACACTTAAATTTTTCCTTTTCTTGCCTGTTGTTGCTCGTAAATCTTAATCACATCTTCAATCGTATTGGCTTCATTAATTGATTTGTCCCAGCGAATCTTTTTGATGCGGGCAAACCTTAAGGCAAATCCAGAAGAATAAAATGGACTGACTTGAATATCATTGAAAGCCACTTCAACCACAATCTTGGGTTGAACATAAACCGTATATTTATCACCGGATAGCTTAATCTCCTGTAACGCTTTGGTCATTTGGTCGAATTCTTCATCAGTTAACCCTTTAAAGGTCTTGCCTAATGGCGCAAAGTTGCCGGTCTTTTTATCATAAGCCGCTAAATGGTAATTGGAAAGCCAACCGGTTCGACGACCATAGCCCCAATCTGCGGCAGTTATCACTAAATCCAGAGTCTCATAAGGTTTTAACTTCAACCAGCCTTTGCCCCGACTGCCAAAAAGATAAGGTAAATCCAGCCGTTTTGCCATCAACCCTTCATTACCTTCAGCCACCGATTGATTGAGAAAATCCTTAGCTTCGCGCTCATTATCGGTTATGGTCTGGTCAATCAGATTTTTACTTGTAACTCTTTTTAGAATGCGATAGCGTTCTTCATAAGGATTATCAATCAAGAGCTTATCATCTAAATAAAGAATATCGAAAAATAACGGCGTGACTAATTGTTCTTGAGCTTCAATATTTTTCTTGCCAAAACGGCGCATAAAATTCTGAAACGGAATAGTCTTGCCATTTTTATCTAAGACTACACCCTCGGCTTCCAATACTATCGAATCGGGTAATTGCTTTCGAGCTAGTTCAGCGACTTCGGGAACTTTATTGGTAATATCTTTTAGCTGTCGGGAAAATACTTTTACTTCATCGCCCCTTTTATGAACCTGCAGTCTTGCACCATCAAGTTTATACTCGAATGCCCATTTGCCCGGTGCTAAATCTAAAACATCTTTGACGGTTTCAACATTTTCCGCCAGCATGGGCTGGATTGGCGTGAAGATTTTAAACCCTAAGGAACGGATAACTTCTTTGCCTTGCCGGTAAAGTTTATCCACCAGGTCTAAGAAATTGCCGTAGAGTAAAACGGTTCGTTCTAATTCAGCTTGCTCGATAGCAAAGGCTTGGGCTAAGGCTTGGGTCAGGATTCCTCTGGATGCGCCCTGCCTGACTTTGCCCATAAAGAAACCGATTAAGAAGTCGGCTTCTTCTTTAGTGGCGCGGCGCAGGAAATTGGATAGAATTTCTATTCTTGATTTGGTGCTTTCCGAACCTTTTATGGTGGAGAGTTTATTTAAGGCTTGGTCTAAATCCTTGATTTGTAGTTCGGGTTGTTTAGCATAAGTTTTCGGAAGTGATTGTTTAAGAGTCGCCCAGCCGATACCGATTCTGCCATAGGGATTTTCACCAAGAAGCAAAGCAACCGCTAATTTGCCTTCGGATTTTGGTACAGTTCTTAAAAAATTACCTAAAAAATCAACTTTGTCATTAGTGCCGGAAATGCTTTTGGTCTTTTCGGAAACCTTAACTACGGAATCGAGTTTCAACATATTTAATATAACTATATCTTTTAGAATTGTAAACCTATTTGATTAGCTGCCAAGAAATTTTGAAGTATCCAAAAAATTATGGTAGTCGCAGGCTTTAGCCTGCGACGCGCACCCTAAAGGGTGCGGCTACCATTCTCAATGGTTTAAAAGGTGATTGCAAAGATTTGCTTATAAGATATTATATTATGATGCCGATTGTTTTAAGAAGGATTCTTTTAATCCTATTAATTGTTGGGGTTGGAATTCTCACGATTGCATTGCCTAAATTATTCCATTCGAAGCGGATGGTCAAATCAAATTTAATTATTCAAGACCGTACCTTTTCATCGGATTTTCTGAACAAAGAAAATATAATAACTGCTTTGCGTGGCGTTATTGACCCTGAGATAGGAATAAATATCTATGACTTAGGATTAATTAGTGACATCAAAATTGAAAAGGGGGATAAGGTTTTGATTGGACTATTGCTAACTACTCCGGATTGTCCATTGATTCAGGAATTACAGGATGCAATTAAACAATCAGTTGGGAAAGTTCCGAAAGTGAAAGCGGTCACAGTATATTTAGATAAAAAGAATAACTGGTCACCAGAACGAATGACCGAAGAAGGCAAAAAACAATTTCAAAAAGGAGAATAAACCACAGATTAACACGGATGCTACGCGAAGCGTCTGCCGAGCCAAAAGAAAACAAACTAAAGATACCACGAAAGCACGAAAACCCACGAAAGGCACGAAAAAGAATTTGATAAAGCGAGGCGAAAGCGCGAAATTATAAAAACACGAAAAGGAATAATTGAAACCACAGATGAACACAGGTGAACACAGATTCAAGAATCTCTTTCTTCTTTGTTGTCTCAGTAGCTAAACAGTAAAGAAAATGATTCTGAAGGGTTTGGTTTTAGGTTTTTCGGCGGGAATATTTTGTATCGGTTTCTGTTATCCAGTGCTCGCACCATTAATGCTATCGAAGCAAGAAGCCGGTTTTAAAAGTTCGGCAATTTCTTTAGCTATCTTCATTTTGGGACGATTGGTCGCTTATTTACTATTTGGGGCAGTTTTTGGTTTGGTGGGTAGCATGATTTCTTCTTTGCCTTCATTTCGTATTGTCGTATTGCCGGTAGCATATCTTATTTTAGGAATCTTAATGATTTTGTATGGGATTGTGACATCTTTTCCCCATTGGGCGATGTGTCGTTCTTTGGACCGATATTTTCAGAATCGAAAATCTAATCTGATTTTTGGCTTTTTGACCGGCATCAATATTTGCCCGCCGTTCTTACTGGCGATAACTACCGCTACTGATTTGGGTAAACCCTGGTATGGAATAGTATTCTTCTTCTTTTTCTTTTTAGCGACAACCGTTTATCTCTTGCCTTTTCTTTTCTCTGGTTTTGTCAGCCGATTTCGTGATATTCGAATTGCGGCTAAAGTAGTAGCAGTAATTTCTGGATTGTGGTTCATCTATCGGTCATTGGAAGTGATTTTAAGATAGCAGTATCAAAAAAAGCTTGATTTTTTATTTTTTTTCGTTAAAAGTAGTATTATTGTCGACCTTTAAGAAGAAAAGCGTGATATGCTAATAAATGAAGAACTAAATTTATTAATTAAATCTAAATACCCGGTTGTAGTTTTTGAGACAATCGATGAAACTTATACCGTTAGAGAACTGAAAGCAATCGCCGAACAGTTGGACCTTGATTTTTATCAATGGTCGTTGACCGATGGATTAAGAAAAGAGGATGGGGAATTATCCTATTACAAAACAAAAGAGCCGGTTTCAATGTTAGGTACGGTTCTGGAACTAATAAAACCAAGTCCATACGGAGAAATTAAGCCGGGATTATTTGTTTTAAAGGATTTTGAAAAATACCTGGATAACGTTTTAACGCTAAGGCTTTTTAAGGATGTTATTAACCGGATAAAGAAAACGAAAAATACAATCGTGATTACCTCGGCTGAATATAAAATGCCGAAGGACATTGAGACCGATTCGGCTCATTTGATCGGTGGTTATCCAGCCGAAGATGAGATAAAAACGGTAATAAGGGAAACCGTTAAAGAATTAAAAAGAAACAATAAAAAAATTATTGTTTCTCTAAAGGTTGAAGACTATAAGAAAATAATTAATACTTTGAGAGGATTATCAATCCAACAGATAAGAAATGTGATAAATCAATGTTTATTGGACGATAATGTCCTTAATATAAAAGATTTAGACTCAATCGAAACTTATAAGAGAAAAGTATTCGACCAAGAAGGACTATTAGAATTTTATTTCACGGAAGACAAAAGCAACATAGCTAATTTCCATAATCTAAAACAATGGCTTTTTGAACGACTGGAATGTTTTGCATCGGATAATAATAATTCTCTTCCTGTCCCTAAGGGGTTGTTGTTAATGGGCGTCCAAGGTTGCGGAAAAAGCTTGGCGGTAAAAGTCATCGCGCGCGAACTCAATTTACCCTTATACCGGCTCGATTTAGCACGACTTTACAGTAAATATATTGGCGAAACCGAACAAAACTTAAGAAAGGCTTTAATGGTAGCTGAAAAGCTGAGTCCTTTGTGCCTCTGGATTGATGAAATCGAGAAAGGGTTTGCTGCTTCCGGTGGCGATATTGATGGCGGGGTTTCGCAACGTATTCTGGGGACATTTTTGACTTGGATGCAGGAAAGAAAGTCAAGTTGTTTTTTAGCCGCTACCGCCAACGACATTTACCGCTTGCCCCCTGAGTTTCTTAGGAAAGGTCGTTTTGACGAAATATTCTTTGTTGATTTGCCGGATGCCGAATCAAAAGAACAGCTTTTTAAGATTCATCTTCAGAAGCGGGGACTTAACCCGCAAGGTTTTGATTTAAAGAAACTGGTTGTTACTGCGGTTGAGTTCAGCGGTGCTGAAATCGAACAAGCTATAATATCGGCTTTGTACAGAGCATCGAGCGAGAAGGTAGCAATCTCCACCCAGCACATTCTTAAAGAATTAAAATCGACTAAACCACTATCGGTACTAAAATGTGAAGAGATTTCCGCTCTAAGGGCGTGGGCAAAGGAACGGACTATCCTCGCTTAAGGTTCTTAGACACCTCAACAAAAACTATTCCGGCAATAAAACCACCGATGTGTCCCATATAAGCTACACCAATCGTATTCCCGGCTTTTTGTACTAGAGCGAAAAATATATTCATGATTATCCAGGATAGGATATAATACAAACTCGATATTTTAGTAGTGGCGAGCTTTTGAAAAGTGAAGGGATGTAATACATTGAATCTTATTTTTGCTTTGGGAAATAATATGAGATAGGCACCAATAATGGCAGATATTGCGCCGCTCGCGCCAACGCAAGGAATATCTTTTTGCGTAGTAGTTAATATAAAGAATATGCCGGAAACGATTGCGCCAAAAGAGAAAAGATATAGGTATTTTTCCCTTCCCAATTCGTCTTCTACGCTTCTGCCGAAAAAGCGTAAGAAAATCATATTAAACAAAAGATGAAACAAACCACCATGTAAGAAGGTATAGGTGATTAAACGGTAAAATTCACCCCGGTGTAATATTCTGTCGGCAATGAGGCTGAATGAAGACAAAATTGGTATTGCCGACATTTGAACAATAAATATTATGGTGCAAGCAATGATGAGACTCCAGGTTGCAAGTGGCTTGGTTTTGGTGATAACATTGTCGCCGACTGGTATTGCCGGCGCTAAACCAGTTGCGACAACAAAAGGGGCAATAACTTCATCTAATGAGACGATTCGGCGTGCGTGCTTTTTTGCCAAAATCTTATACAGGTTTTCGATGTTCTGCTTGAAGCTTAAATCGTCCGGATTATTTTCAAGAAAAGCAATTGATAATAAAGGTGCTTGCATGGGATTTACCCAAATCGCACCGCAAGTACGACATCGATTAACCGAGAATCTTATCTTTCGATTAAAATCATAAAGTTGCATGTTGGATTTACATTTCGGACAGGTGAGATTCTTTTCGGCAGAAAGCATTTGTTTCATATTATCAAAAAGCGAATCATCAATTAGATTTGAAATCAATAGGTTGATTATTTCTTGATTGCAAAAATACTTTAAGATTTTTACCGACGGTTCATCCGGTAATAAGGCGGACAAACAAAGCGGGCAGACATAGATTTCTTTGCCGTCGCGGGCAAATATTTCTAATTTGGCATTACATTTTGGACAATTCATAATGAGATAAGGTTTTAGTAGTCAATCTGGTATTTAAGTAGCGAGGAAGTTAAAATCCGAAGATGCAATATTCAATCTTTCAAGGTGCTGAGTGCCGAGGAGGGGAGTTGAACCCCTATGGCTGTAAAGCCACTAAGTCCTGAGCCTAGCGCGTCTGCCATTTCCGCCACCTCGGCATAAGAAAAATCATATATCAAAGATGAAAGGATGTGTCATTCTGAGGTGAAACCGAAGATTTTCAATCAAAGATTCCATTGTACTCAGAATGATACTAATCATTTTGGTTATTTTATAGCCAATGAACATTTTGTCAATGCCTTTACTTACTTAGGTATCTATTGACATCGCAACAAGAATTTTGTATTTATACTCTATGCCTAACCGACTGAATTTCCTTAATTCTAATATCAAACTACCGTAATTTAAAGGTAGCTGAAGGAGGCAATATTTATGTTACCAGCAATCGGTAAGCTTGACCGGGAATCGTTTGAAAAGATTATCTTCCCCTATTTAGGTAAACCTAACAAAAATGTGATGATTGGTCCCCGACACGGTGTCGACGCAGCAGTGATTGATTTGGGCGACCGGGTGATGGTGGTAGCAACTGACCCAACTTTTGGTTTGCCGGTAATGATGCCATTCTTTGGTTGGGCAATTGCCCACATTTGTGCGAGTGATATTGCAGTTTTGGGTATTAAACCCGAATATATGACAATCTGTATCCTTTTGCCACCGGAAAGTAAACCGGAAACCCTCGAAGGGTTCTGGAAGCAGTTACACGAGGAGTGCGTGAAACTTGGGATTACAATTGTTGGGGGACACACGGGTATTTATCCGGGAATTGCTTATCCGCTAAACGGTGGCTGCACGGTTTGGGGGTTCGGGAAAAAAGAAGATTTAACTACCGCGTCGAATGCTAAAATTGGCGATAGCGTGATTGTGACCAAAGGTCCGGCAATCGAGGCAGTTGGAATTTTAGCTTATCAAGCCGAAGCCAAGCTGACTGAGAAATTTGGCAAAGAATTGGTGGAAAGAGCAAAAAAGTATCTACCAGAAATGACCGTGGTCAAAGATGCATTAGTTGCCGCAAAGTTTGCCCATGCGATGCACGATGCAACCGAAGGTGGACTGTTAAACGGCGTTTATGAAATAGCGGAAGCCTCCGGTACCGGAGTTAGAATTTATGAAGAAAAAATTGTGATACCGGAAGAAATCGCTAAAGTTTGCGATTATTTTTCCATCGACCCACTGATTTCAATCGGGGAAGGGACATTAGTGATAACGGCAGAAAAAGCGAAAGCTCCGAGACTGATTGCCGAGCTTAAAAATAATGATATCCCAGCTTATGAAATAGGGGAGATTACAAAAGGGGAAAGAGTTTTTATCCGAGCTAATGGTAAAGAAGAAAAGTTAGTCCCGGTCAAGGTTGACCCGTTCTGGCAAGCTTATTTTAGTACTATGCAATAATTAAGAAGATTTTCTCCAATAGCGTGACTGGGGTTTTTGATTTCTTTTGGTGAAAATCAGAAAATAGGAGGAAGGAATGGCACAAGAAGAAGTGAGAGACGAAGTTCTGGAAGAATTAAAAGAGGCGGTCAGGATATTACAGAAATGCAAACAGTGTAGTTTCCTGATGCCTGAGGTTAGAATGAATCTTGTCTATGCGTTACCTAATCCCAAAACCATCAATGATGTTGCTGCAATTGATGGCAGGATTACCGTAGTAAAAGGTGGACTCAAGCCAGCCGGGGATGCAGTTTTTGGTGCGTCTGACCATATGGCGAGGTTAATGATTGAGATTGCCAGATATAACCCTAAAATTCGAGCTGGAATCAACTTTAAATACGATGATAAGATTTTAACATATATTAATCAATGTTGCACTAAAAAGAAATGCAAGCTAGGTCGAATCGACCGAACCAAAGAACCCGCTAGCGTCAAGGAAGAAGATGGTATGTCGATACCATGGAAAGTTAAAACACTGGTCGAAAATAACGAAGAAAAAGTTCCAACAATTTTCTATGAGAGCGAAGGTTGGGGTAAGGAACCTTTGTTTGTTTTAGTTGGGGAAGATCCAGTTTCAGTCGTCGAACAGTTGTTAGAAATTACTAACGGTTACCTCAAGAGTTGTAAGAGTTAGGGGTGAGCGCCAGTAAAAAACCATTTATTATTTGTCTTCGTCAAGTCCAGAATTAACTCATCGCCCCAAGCCGAATAACCGTAAATTAATTCATATTCATTTGTGATAGGATTGCGCGCACCAATACTGACGCGGAGACTGCAAACTGCAATATCGTTATTAACCGAAATCTTTTTATACGGGATAAAAATTTTAATATCGTCATAACTTCGAAAATGGTTTACGAACCACTTTTCTAATCGTTCATAATCCATGCCAAGACCATCATCATAATCTTCGGAAACGTGTGACATTACTCCGGGTAAATCTTCATTCTCAATCGCTTTTTCGCCATTCATTATAACACGGTCAACTTTTCGCGATTCGGGAACAAACAAAATTCTAATTATAAGCCAAATTATAAAGATTACCGTAAGTATGACAAACAGCGTCGGAAATTTTTGGGGGCGAGCCACGCGACCGGTTACTGGCTAAACACCTATTTAATCATTATCGCTTTTTCCGTTATACTTCCCGGACCATTATCCAATCGAAAGAAGTAGACACCGGGCAGGACTTTTTTACCCTGGTTATCTTTACCATCCCATAAAACAGAATTAACAGCCAAGGACGGATGACGACTACTGGCAAAAGTTTTAACCAGTGAACCTTTGACATCATAGATTTTTAATGTTCCTTGACTTGCAGTTGGCAGCGAATAACTTATAACTGTCTTAACCTTAAAAGGATTGGGATAAATTTCAAGTTTCGGATTCATCGTTGATCGCTGAGAAATTTTGAAATCGCCGATGTTAGTGATAGGCGAATTGGTACAGTATTCTATCGCCCGACCCGGTATTAGCGGTGCAGCACCTGGATGATATGTGCCATTGTAGGCATATTGAATGCCGATCGTTTCAGTTGGGTCTTCGATACCAAAAGTTGAATTCGAATAATTATTGGCGGTTTGATATTGAGCAATAAGAATATTGTCTGGGGTCTGAGCGGCTATCGTGGTATCATAAATGATTAACTCAAACTTATCCATGGCTGACCGCGGGTCATAATATGGAACTGAATCGTATTCGATGATAAAACGATGCTGTGCTTCATCGTGATAATAGTAAATACCACCCGAACCCGAATTGTTCGGATAAAGGTCGTCAAAGTTTAATGCGACAAAAGCAGCTGGTCCTTCGGAACTAGGGATGCTTGTATTCCGATATTGTCGAATCGTATCAAATCCTGCGGCAATCCAACCATCCGCACTAACTGAGATTTGAGTATAACGACTGCCGTAGTATTTTAATGGTCCAAAAGAAGCAGGCAGGTTGACTAAATTTACCTGGTCGTTATTAGCAAAGGAAAGTCTTGTGCCAATTGTATTAATTTCAACCCAATCGTATTGGGGATGATAAGAATAGGTTGTATCAGTATTATCATAAGCCCAATATAATGCCGGTTCGCGTGGTCCATCTGGAATCGGATCAGTGCTCATAAATTGACCAATTTGAATTGATAAGTTATAAACCCAGGTTGTTTCGGAACTCTGAACGGTTAAATCGAAATTGGCATTGTGACCTCTTGGGGTTGTAATAAGGGAAGATACTCGATAGGGGGAGGTATTGATTGCACTATCTAATGGTCCGATATTACCAAAATCAGCATGACCCTGCAGAATTTCTACATAAGGGTCCGAAGAAGACAGGTCAGCGGAGACATTGGTTGCGCCAACCGTACCCAGATTTCTTAATACGGTGTAAAGATGTACCTCCTCACCGGCATCCCAGCGACCGTTATTATTACCGGTGGTTGAATCGTCAAGGCGATAATAACGATATGCAACGTACGGCTGATTGGGTAGGATTGGATTTGCCAAAGAAGCGAGACAAGCAACGCCAGCCTTGGTTACCTCGGTAAAAAAATCCGGGGCATTGAAACCAGCGCCGATTGAATCACTGGTCTGATGATAATGGGGGTTGGTGGGCATATAATCTTCAATGCCGCAGAACGCAACATAGCCCTGGTCCCAGAATGAGCTGTGGTCAGAACTACCCATACTTGGGACCATATGAATACTGGTAGTGACATTAGTATAAAGGTTGGCACAGGCAACAAAGTAATCGACAAAAGCCTGGCAATTGGGATTCGAAGTTTTACCGATAACTTCCAAATCCTCGGGCAAGCCATCGGCATAACCAATCATATCGTAATTGATGACACCGAAAATTGAATCGCCGCGATTGCGGGCAGCAGTCGCATAAGCTTCACTGCCATATAATCCTTGTTCTTCGCCGGTGAATGCGATATATCGAATCGAATATTCAAAGTCATAATCATTCATCACCCTTGCTGCTTCGATTGCGGCAGCAGTTCCCGAGGCATTATCATCCGCGCCAGGGCAGAAATTAGGTGCTTGGTTTGAGGTGCAATCCATATGACCGTCAATCACAACATAAATATTGTCAGGATGAGCCACCCCGCGCTTTATGCCGATGACATTTGGGGCATAACCAGTACGATAATTCTCTAAATAAGCGGTATCGCAGCCATATTCTAAGAATTTATTTTTTACCCATTCGGCAGCGGCAAAACAGGAATCGGTGGTGGAATAGCGAGTGTGAAAATTCTGTAATCTTCGGACCAAGCCGACTGCCGAATCTTGATTCACCTGACTTACCATATCCTCAATCAAAGGGTTTTGGAAAGGACGGGGATAATGGATAATTCCTTCGGATTTAACAATTGGCTTCAGGGTAAGATGTTTCCGTTCAATTCTAAAATTAGCTAATTTCTGGTCGATTTCTTTCGTCATCCTGATTAGAAAGTTTTCACCGTCAAAAACGAGCGGTTGAACCATTTCGGAGATTGTTTTCAGTTCTCTTTTATCCAGCGCAATAATTAAAAAATAATCTTTTGTGCTGGGTTCTTGGTCTAGAATTTGATAACGATAGGATTCGATTTTTTCCAGTTCATCATCTGAAACAGTAGCCAAAGCGAAACCATTCATTTCAGCGACAATTTTGACTTTGGCATCTAAAAGTTGCGATACATAATTGGGTGTGGGAGTTTCTATTTTTACCAGATATTCTTTACCGAACCCGATAGTTATTAAGGAAAGGATTGATAGAAATAACCAATACTTTTTCATTGTATCCTCCTTTTATAGTTTAAGATACATTTTTTACTTTTTCTTGTCTTTTCAGCTCAGCATCAGTCGGTCTTAAATAAAATGGCTGTAAAGAAGCAAGGTCTGAAATATCCCCCGTCATTATACTCTTTTGGGCTTGAAAGGCAATGGTGGAAGGTAGGGGTGCTTCAAGCAGAACTGAATTAAATCCCTTCGGAATTATTGATTCCAATAAGCTTTTGTATTTTTTCAGACCATTGCCAACCAAAAATACAGGGTTAGTTATTTGATTTGCCAGGGTCTCCGGTTTCAAAATTAAATATTCGGAAATGCGTTCATTTTTTCGATAAAAAGCAGCAAAAACCTCTTCTTTTCGGGCATCAATAATCGGAACGACTAAATCATTAGCCTTGGCAAAATTTGAAACTGAATGGGCTAATGCATCCAGCGTGTTAATACCTTTAACCGGTATCTGATGCGGTAAAGCAAATCCTTTAGCTAATGCTAAGCCGACCCTTAACGAAGTGAACATACCCGGTCCAACTGATACGCCGATTCCCGATAAATCTTTTACCTCAATACCAACAAATTTTAAAGCATCATTTAATAATTGGAATATCGTTTCGTTGTGCTTTGAACCGGTTAAGCCGCGCAATTCATAATGAAGCTCAGCTTCTTTGACGATAGCCAAACCAGTTATTTCGGAACTCGTTTCAATGCCCAAGAAAAAGCCGGTTTTTATCAACAGTTCATTCCGGTTTGATTTCTTCGGGTCGATTATTGCGGACCGCTTCCGGCACTGGTTCACCCGGTTTACCGGGCGGGAAGGTAGATTCTTTTATGACGCCTTCGAGTTCTTCTAAATTCATATATTCATCACAGGCTCGAATCAGTTCAACCGAAGTAAATCCCCTGCCCAAACCGATAACCACAACTCGTTTACCTTGCTTGGACAGCCAATCAACCAGTGCCACGAAATCGCCATCACCCGAGACAAGAACTACTTCTTCTAAGTGGGGCGACATGGAAAGGATTTCCAAGGTTATTTCGATATCCATATTAGCTTTAACGCTGCCGTCCAGGCGTTCTCGAACCGGCTTTGCCACCACCCGGTAGCCTTGGAAGGAAAGCGCATCAATCAAACGCTGACGACGCTCATCACCACTTCGGTAAGGAACAAAAGCAACAAATTTAAAATCATATTTGTCTCGCTTACTATCGGTAACAAATCTTTGCTGCAGGGCATCATAACGGACTTCACGCCCCTGGCGTTCAAATGTTTCCTGAACATTTTGCACATCAACAAAAACACCAATGCGGTTCATTTTTCCTCCTATAATTTTTTAAATAAATAATTATGCATTAGCGATACGATGAACTTTTCCGGCAGTAATAGCAATCAGTCGCCCCGGGTCGGTTCGCAAAACCAGCCGACCATTGTCATCTAAATCGATAACGGTTCCTTCAATTCGGCGCAACCACAATTCTACTTTTACTCGTTGATTAATTAATACCTGCCGTTTTTTTATTTCGGGCAAAAACTCGGCAAATTTACTTAAAGCAAGGTCATGATAAGAATCGGTCAATGAGGTTAATAAGATTTTGAGTATTTTACCAATCTCAAATTCTCGATTAGTTTCAATAAAAAGCGAAGTGGCATCGGGTAAAGAAGCCGGGAAGAATGTCTGGTTTAGATTTAGTCCGACACCGATGATTAATCCTGGTCCTTTGGTTTCACAGAGTATGCCTCCCAATTTTTTACCAGATATTATAAGGTCATTGGGCCAACGCAGGTCGATTTTTTTATCAGTTAATGATTCTAAACTTTTTACCAAAGCTAAAGCGGTGATTAATGTCATCCGAGCGATTTTATCTTTTACTGAGAAATTGGGAAAAGTAAGATAAGAAAAGTAAATGCCACCTGGTCCTGAGTACCAGTCTCGATTGAATCGTCCTCGTCCTCGAGTTTGAGCCAATGCAATGACTAATGCCGGTTCTTGCTTGCCGACTAAACCCTTAGTAATTGCTTGGGTGGAGGAGACATTATCAAAAAGATAGATTTTACCGAATTGGGCTAATTCCGATAGATTTTGCCCGGTAAAATCCGTAATTTCTTTATTTGAAAATGATTTTTCCAATTCAATTCCTTGAACATTATAATTTTATTAGTTTCTTGTTGGCAAATGATGGTTCGTTTAATCTCAAGAAATAAATTCCTTTGGGAAGTTTATTGCCTTTATCGTCTTGACCATTCCAGATAAATTTGGTTCCATTAGTAAATGATTTTACACAACGTCCCGATGCATCAAAAATTTGGGGACTGACGCCAATTTTTACTTTACATTTAATTTCAGCAATTTCGGAAAACGGGTTGGGCAAAACCTCAAATATTTCATCTTCATACCGGTAAAGGTTTTCAGCAATTGCTGAAGCCGTAGTATTTATAAATAGATAATTACCAATGCTCGTTTCCCAATTGGTGACCGCTAAGTCCAGGTCGTTGGAATATTTGTATTGAAAATCGACAGTAGAGCCTTGAACCGGTGTTTGGTTAAATGAAACCCAGCCGGTCAAAGGGTCATAGCAATAGTCGCTGGTTGGTACTGGGTTTGTATTTATCTGAATGCCAATTAAAAACTGAATCGGGCTATGTGCTAAGTAAAAGAGTTTTCTCGTCCCATCGCCAGTTTTTTGTTCATTGCTGACTACGAGGTGATCATTACCAACATCACCCCACAATACAGTCTCACATACTAAATTTGATCCTGTCCAAGACCAGGATGGTATGGTATCTAACAACCCGGAATGATTTTCAAATACTACCACCGGTTCCCACCAGCCACCGGCGGCTAAATCTAAGTAGCCGTCGCCATTGGCATCGCCCCAGGCAACACAAGATGAATAACGGCTGTTGCGTAACATTGTGAAGGTTGGGCTGGTTTCTAATATTCCATTTTGATTGTGAAAAACCATGATGCTATTCGGATCACCGACTTGACCATTACAGGCAACCGCTAAATCAATCCAGCCATCATTATCATAATCGCCCACCGCTAAACGTAAAACCCAGCCGATGCCAGAGCTGACCGACCAGGATGAATTATGCTCTATGCTATCGACATAATTTTTGTAGACCGAAACTTTATGTCGATAACCGACAATTAAATCCAAATCGCCGTCATTGTCCAAATCGGCAAACCGGCAAGCATCTGATGGCGTAGAATCATTCGAGGACCAGTAAGGAAGAGTATCCATAATGCCCGATTCATTCCGGTAGATTTTCGCCGGTGATTTACGGTTGGCATAGGCATCGCCGGCGGCAATAGCAAGGTCCAAATCACCATCCAAATCAACGTCGCCAAATGCAACGTCAAAAGAGGTATCGGTATCACTTGAAATCCAAACCGGACTTGGTTCAAGACCGGTCCCGGTGTTGCGGTAAATTCGAGTCTTACAGGGCATTAAAGTACCACCGCCCGCCGTATTAAGAAATGCCACCGCCATATCCATATAACCATCATTATTATAATCGCCGAGATAGAGATGTGAGTATTGTCCCAAATCACTAGAACGCCAGGAAGCATTGGTTTCAAGGATGCCGTTAGTGTTAAAATAAATGGCGTTGTAATTATCTGCCATGTCGTTACCGTTGCTGGTGCAAAAATCGATGAATCCATTGCCATCGATATCCCAGAAGCCACCGCCGGTTGAAACGTCCTGGTCAATCGAGGTCCAGGATGGAGAATTAGGCAGGGGAATTGACGCGAAAATAAGCGCGGGAAGTAGTAAATAAATTAGGTTTCGCATTGGCTTAGTTTATCACAAAAGGTTAATATGGTCAAGCATCAGCCCACTGGCTTTATGCGGTTATAATTTTTCTCTTGACTATCCTTTAATTTGGCTTTAAATTGAGGGGAAGAAAGGAGGCAAGATGCCAATTTATATTCTTTTAACCACCCTCACTGATGAGGGTCGTTTAACGATTAAAGAAAGACCTGAGCGAATTAAAGAAGTGAACAAAGAGATTGAGGCGATGGGTGCCAAGGTTTTGAGCCAATATGCAGTTCTGGGCGGTTATGATTTTGCCAATGTCGTGGAAGCGAAAGATAATGAGACGATTGCCCGAGTGTCGGTCGAACTTAGCTCAAGGGGAACGATTCAGATTACTACTTTACCGGTGATTCCAATTGACCAATTTATTACGAAAATAAAAACAAAGTAACTTTTGGGGTTTAACCCAAAGGTGAAAATGACCGCAGGGCATCGGGGATAATGGATACGCTGTCCGCATTTATTAATTGCCTAACCTTTTATAGAAAACGGACAGTGGTTCGCAGCTTCTCCATTTTCTCAGGTGTTCCTGCGGTTTTAATAATAATTTTAAGTCTCTTTTCATTCGGCTCGGCGTATACCTTTCACGGTTGTGCAATGGCACCAAATAGTAATCACGGCTGGGTTGCGACATCAGACACAAATCCAATGGTATTTCACTCACCGGATGGCGGTGTTAATTGGGAGCATCAATACATACCGACGACGCGTGAATTTTATGATATTTTCTTCATTGATTCACTTAAGGGCTGGACCGCAAACCGACTTGCTATGATTTGGCATACAAGCGACGGTGGCTTGAACTGGCAGTGGCAAATTTTAGGCATGGCTTACTGCGCTACTCGAGTCTTTTTTCTCGATTCTTTTTTTGGTTGGGCTGCTTGTTGGCAAGGAATAGTTATACGCACAACCGACGGCGGTGATTTATGGAATCAAATAATCTTATGGTGGCTTCCTCTTGATACTGTGGATTTCTACGGAGTATCATTCGTTGATAGTCTCAAAGGATGGATGTGTGCTGGACGTTATCCAGAAATTGATTACATGGGAGATACTGTTTTTAAGCAGGGACAAGGTTTTGTTGTCCATTCAGAAAATGGCGGTGACAGCTGGGTTCTGCAGAAACGAGATACAATCTATGACTTCTTTGACGTTAAGTTCAAAGATACTTTAGAAGGCTGGGTAGCTGGTGGTAATGATTCGACAATGGAGGCTTGCGTTTATCATACCCTTGATGGCGGACAAAACTGGAATCAAGAGTCGTTGCCTCAAGACGCAAATTACCTCTGGTCATTAGAACTGATTGATGGAAATAAATTATGGGCAGTGGGTAGAAACGGAACAATCATCCATTCCAGTGATTGCGGTAGTTCCTGGGAGATGCAAATTAGTGGAGTTGATACTACTTTATATGATATTGATTTTGCCGATTCTTTGCGCGGGTTGATTGCTGGTGATGGGGTTGTGCTTTATACTCGGGATGGTGGTAATACTTGGCTTCAAGCCAATGTCGTCGGGATAGGGTCATCAGAGGTCAGAAGACATGAATCCCAATTTGTCACCCAAGTTTATCCTAATCCATTTACGAAGCAAACGGCGATACTCTTTATACCAGATGCCTTACCCATTAAGCTTAAAATTTACGATGTAGCAGGTAAAATTGTTAAGTCTTTCTTTACTAACAACCAATCTCTAACCACTAACAACTATTTTATCTGGGATGGAACCGATGATAATGGCTCACCGCTCAGCCCAGGGATTTATTTTGCTCGGTTCTTAATTGCCGGTAAGACATTGACTCATAAAATCATTCGGCTCGAAAAATAAAGCCCAAGCCAGCGAAAAGAAACCACAAGATTTCACCGCAGAGAACACAGATAAAGCAGAGGTTCAAAATTTTGGGAATTGGAATTTGGATATTGTTTCGGATTTCGAGCTTAGAATTTCGGATTTTTAGTATACTGCCAGTATACTCAAAATTGACCCGATTTTTCGTCTATTGCTTTGGTCGTCCATCACTTATCGTGATTTTCTCTTAGGGAGGGGGTATCACCTAGGGGGTGACCCCCTAAGCGGCTTGGGGAATGACCTCGGGAGTAGCTTCAGGGGTCGCTTCCTAAGTTGCTTCGGGAGCTGCTTCGGGGATTGGTTGGGAGGCAGCTTCGGGAACAACCTGGGGAGCGGGTTCGGGAGTGGCCCCCTAAGCAACCTGGGGAGTAGGTTCGGGGGTTGACTCCGGAGTAAGAAAAATGCTGAAAATTTTAACTTTTAATATTTGTATGTCTCCAGATTACCATCAAAAGATGCAGGGTGATATTCAAATTTGCCATAACCTAACAAGCTATTATACCTATGAATAACAGTTTCATCTGGATTTATCACTTTTATTTTTAAATCCTTGTATTTTCGCCTAGCAAAGTATATTCCAAGGTATATGATAATTCTGGCTTGTAAATCAGCGAGGGGAATAGAATAACCGATGAACCAAATTTCTTGAGACAGTCTTAATATGGATATCATATCACCCCAAATATTCTTTATTTCAGGTTCAATTGGAAATTTCTTATATATTGAAGGTGGAATAATATAGGGTAACATCTTTTTCTTTAATTCGGGATTTCTGCAATGTTCTGATTTTATTTCAAAAATTGACATTTGCTCGTTAGGAAGGTCATTGTCTAATGGTATAAAATAGTTTTCTTCTATTCCTGATATTTTAATCTCTTGTTTGGAAATCCAATTGATAGAACCGTGGGGTTTAGATACGGGGATTACCGTAGCCCGAGTTTCTGGAGTTTTTTGTAAAAGGGAAATTGCTTTAGTCCTTATTTCACGTTCTTTAAATTCCTTAGATGGTAAAAGTGAGTAACGATATGACTTGTAACTTGCACGTATCGCTTCTTCTAAAGAATTATCCCAATTAAAAGTAACTACGAAATCACCTTCTGTTAATTGACTATCAAAGGTCTCAACAGGTTCTTTATGGCGGGGAGGTTCGGATAGGTAATTACAAATCCCAGTCAACAAACATCGCTTTGTTTTACTTACTTCATTATTATCAGGCGAAATTTCCAAAATCGCATCTAAAACACTAAGAAACTCTTCAACATTAGGGAAATTATTATATTTAGAATTATAGGAGGGGAAGAGAGCTCGGAGGAAGTTTTTAATATTTCCCTTCTCGCTATTTTCTATTTTATTACTATCCATTAATTCTTTTATTAGTTCTGAAGCAAGCGGGTAGCCGCAAGCCTTACCGAACCCCGCACCTAAAATGAACACTCTATTTTTTATCATAATTACGAATATATATTTGCCAATATCATACCTATAGTTAATACTTCGTCAAGAGTATTTTGTGTTGGTTTAGTTTGTTGATCGAGTCCTTGCTTTTTAGCTTAGAGTCTTTAATATTATGAACATGGAAGATAAAATGAATTCAGCCGATTTCCCAACGCCTTATCAAGATTTAAACCAGGTTCTGTCCGAATTGGTCAAGAGCGTGCGAACAATCCTGAATAATAATTTTATCGGGGCTTATCTGCAAGGTTCATTCGCAATCGGCGATTATGATGAGCACAGCGACGTCGATTTTGCTATGGTGGTAAAGGATGATATTACGACTAAAGAAATTAACGAACTGCAGGTGATGCATAACCGTATTTATGAACTCGGAATTGAGTGTGCGAAACATTTGGAAGGTTCTTACTTTCCATTAAAAATATTGCAGAGTCTACCACTAGGGCAAAAGCTCTGGTATTTAGATAACGGCAGCCGTTCCCTGATTGAATCCGACCATTGTAATTCATTGGTGGTTCGGTGGACCGTGAGAGAAAAAGGAATTATCCTGGCTGGACCCGACCCCAAGACAATCATTAACCCGATACCAACCAATAACCTAAGGAAAGAGATTTATTCAACCATTTGTGATTGGGGAAAAGAGATTTTGGCTAACCCAAAACAATTCGAGAACCGTTTCTATCAAACTTTTATTGTGCTAAGCTATTGTCGTATGTTACATGACCTCCAAAATGGCACAATCAGCTCCAAACGAAAAGGTGCGGAATGGGCAAAAAAGAACTTAGACCAGTCCTGGGTTGATTTAATCGACGGAACCTGGCAAGGACGACCGAATCCAGCGGTTTCAGTTCGACAACCGGCTGACCCGGATGATTTTGCCCGGACCCTCCAGTTCATTGATTATGTAACCAAAGAGAGCGAGGCTTTCGTTAAAACAATATCATTATTATAACAATCGCTTGAAAGTTTGAATACGAGGGTTGACAACTCCCATATTTTAGGTTATTTTCAATCAATAGAATTGGAGGAGAAATGGTTAAAACAACAGTAATACTTTTAGCCTTTTTAACAATTGCATTTGGTCAGACCGAGCGCTGGATTTATTGGTATAATGGTTCGCATAATTATTATGATTTTGCAAAAACGATTGCCTATGGCACGGACGGTAATATTTATGCGGCAGGAAGAAGTTGGGGTGGCGATACGACTGGTGATGATTTGGTTGTAGTTTCGGTGACATCGGATAATAATCCGCGCTGGTCCTATGTGTATCGTAGTAATGGATATGGTTTAGATGAGGCTTATTCAATCGTCTATGGTGCGGATGGTAATATCTATTTGGCGGGTACGACCTATGATACGACTACATATTATGATTTCACGGTAATCAGCCTGACCAATACCGGCAGCGAACGCTGGGTTTATGCTTATAATGGACCAGGCAATGATGACGAAAATGCGCATGCGCTGGCTTACGGAGCCGATGGTAATGTCTATGCCGCAGGGTATAGCACCGGCGACGAAAGCGGTCCGGATTTCACCGTGCTTAGTGTGACTGCCAATGGGGCTGAACGCTGGGTTTATCGCTATCATCAATACGGTCGAACCTGGGACGACGCTAATGCCCTGGTTTATGGACCAGACGGTAATATCTATGCGGCTGGTTATAGTACAGGAGAAAGCGGTACTTCGGAAGATATCGTGGTTAGTAGCTTGAGCAATGCGGGCAATGAAAATTGGGTTTATCGTTATAACGGACCGTACAATGGCTACGATGAAGCATTTTGTCTTACTTATGGGGCGGATGGTTATATTTATACCGGGGGTGTAAGCAGTCACTCGCTTGAAACCCAGCTTGATTTAATAATTATTAGCCTCATCCCGACTGGCGGAATCGAAGAAGAAAACACCATTAACCGCAATCCGCAAACCGGTTTCCGCATTTCGCTCGGTACATTCCAGAATCAGAATCTTAATTACGCTTTATCCCTGCCCGAACCGGCAGCGGTTACTTTGTCGCTTTATAACCTTCAAGGACAAAAGGTTCTTTCCTGGCAGGTAAATGCAAATCAAGGCAATTCCAGTTATTCAAAAAATCTACCAGATTTAAGTCCAGGAGTTTATTTCCTTAATGTCGAGTTGTTGGGAAAGGGAGACAAAGAAAGCCGGAAACTTATTGTCGTAAAATAAACATTCATCCTGTCCTTCCCGCAGGGCGGGTAGTTTTTGAACTTAACTGCAAAATATTTTTTCTCGTAATTTTTGGTCTACTGTAGCATTACTCAGAAGTATGCAGAAATACAGAGCAGAGTAGGCTAAATTATTTCTTGACCGTTGAAAATAATTATTTTACAATTTTAGGGTATAAATCGAGACAGAGCAGAAGACCCTTTCGTTTTATTATAAAAAGGAGGTCCAAATGCGAAAAGTGAAATTTTCTGCTGTTAAATATTTATTATTGTTGACATTAGTTTATTCATTTGCTCAAACTGGAGCGAAATATCTGGTAATATACCATGAGATGTTTAATACGGCAATAAAACCTTTAGTCGAATGGAAAACGAAGAAAGGTGTAAAAGCGGTCAGTGTCTCAACAACTCAGATTGGCAGTACCCCCGCTCAAATTAAGTCTTATATCCAGAACGCTTATAATACCTGGAACCCGAGACCGGAATTTGTCCTTTTAGTCGGCAGTCCGGATTTATTGCCTTCCTATGACTTCACTGGCTATAGTGACTACTCCGATGACTATTATGCAAGTATGACCGGTAACTATGAGATTGAGCTTTGTATTGGTCGTTTTCATTGCGAAAACACCGGGCAATGCAGTGTCGTGGTGGCAAAAAGTATTGGTTATGAAAAGAATCCGCCCATTAGTGATTCCACTTGGTTCAAAAAGGGGACCACCATTGTCCTAGAAGATAACCCTCCGGATGCCTATTACCAGGCTGATACCCGTTACATTCGTAATCTTTGGCTTAATGCTGGTTATACTCAAACCGATAGTTTCCAAAACACTCGCGGCAATAATCAAAATGATGTTATCAACGCCATCAATAATGGTCGGGCGTTTGTCGTCTTTCGTGGTCAATCGGTAAGTTATTGGTGGTACCCATTCGATGTTGACCCAGACCTCACAAATAACGGCGATAAATTACCAGTGGTTGTTTCTGGAACTTGCGCAACGATGACTTTGGCACCATGGGAGAATATGCTGGGCGATGCTTTCTTGTGTGCCGGCACCGTGCAAAATCCGAAAGGAGCGGTTGGTTTCTTTGGTACAACATTTATCGGCGGTTCAATTTCTTTGCCCCGAGGGACGGTGACTAAAGGGTTTTTCCGAGCACTATTCCAGGACAGTATTTTTACCATGGGTGGGGCGGCAAAACGGGCTAAATTTATTATGGATTCATTATATCCAAATCAGGACCGGTATGTAGAATGGAATCTACTTGGTGACCCAGAGCTTAATATCTGGACAAAAAAACCCAAGCCATTATCGGTGACCCATGATTCAGTTGTTTTTCTCCAGCCAACTAATTTTCAAGTTTTAGTCAGAAGCAATAGTGTCCCAGTTGGACATGCGTTGGTGTGCGTAATGATGGATAGTACGATCTATTCTTATGGCTATACCAATAGCAGTGGTTTAATAACTTTTTCTTTTACGCCACAACATATCGGTTCTTTGCAAGTTACGGTAACCGGTCATAACTATTTTCCGTATGAAGGGTCAGCGGAGGTTCGGACTGGCAATGAAGTCTTAATTTCCGGTAATATTAGATATTACTCTAATCAAAATTCGGTAGAAAGCACAAGGGTTGTTTTATCCGGTAGTATTGTTGATACAACTTTATCTGATTCAGCCGGGCTCTATTCCTTTACCAATCTGCCGGTGCTTCAAAACTATACCGTGAGTCCATATAAGATTAATACGGTCAGACAGAGTGCAGTAAGTTCTTATGATGCAGCTTTGATTCTGAGGCACTCGGTAGGGATAGTTACCCTTGATTCATTACAGCGAATTGCGGCGGATGTCAGCGGCAATGGTCAAATTACTTCGTTCGATGCGGCGTTAGTGATGCAATACTCGGTGGCAATTCGTAGCCACTTTCCGGTAGGGGCAAGAGTATCGGATACGGTTGATTGGGCATTTCGACCGCCTATCCGTAGCTATACGCCAATAATGTCCAGCCAAATAGACCAGAACTACACCGCGATTCTTTATGGCGATGTGAGTGGTAACTGGCATCCAACTAATGACGAGGTTACTCTTGAACCCTTGACAGGGGATGGCAATCTGCCGAAGAGTGAAGAAAAGCAGAAACAAAAAATACAGAATATGGAACTGCTTGAAGTAGTCCGCGAACTGCCTCAGGCAGCGGTATTCCCGATTGAAATCGCTGGAGCTAAAGATGTGATATCAGGTGATATTGTTTTAACCTATAACCCTGAGGAAATTGTAATCAAGGGAGTAACTTTAGGGAAATCAACCGCTGATTATCTTGTCGCTTGGGCTGAGGATAAAGGGGCGATAAGAATCGGGTTGGCTGGAATCAGACCTTTGAACGGTAATGCGGAATTGGTAAATGTAACTTATTATCGAATAAAAAATAGTGAATTAGAACAAATACCAATCAAAATTCAGACGATTGTACTTAACGAAGGACAAGACCAGATAATTAATAAAACAGCCGATGGAGTGACTGGAAACAGCAATGCATTCCCGACACAATTCTTCTTGCTGACTAATCAACCGAATCGAATTAAATCATATACTACTATTTACTACTCTTTGCCGACTGCTGGAAAAGTATCGCTTGCCATTTATGATATTAGCGGCAAGTTGGTTAAGACTTTAGTGCAGGGGTTTAAAAAGCAAGGAGTCTATAGCCAAAACTGGGATAGCAAAGACAATCAAGGTAAGGGTTTAGGCTCCGGAATCTATTTCTTGAAATTGCGAGCTGGCAACTACCTGCAATCGGAAAAGATTGTTTTACTGAAATGACTCAATAATTTTCTGTTTTTGGGAAGAATTAAATAAAAATGAGGTCTAAAAGACTGTTTTTTTCTATTGCCAAATATGGAATTGTAAATATAATCCAATTGGTACCTTTAAAAGTTTTTTAGTATGGCTAAAAATAACTTCACCGGCAGGGAGGTATTATGCTTACTTTAATATTATCATTTTTAATAATGCAGCCGCAAGGACAGATTATCTGGTCGGCTCAAGGAACGGGCGGTATTTATAGTGCAATACCAACTTATGATTATAATAATGACGGTCATCCGGATGTTGTTGCGGCGGCATATTATGGCGCTTATCCATCACCGCCAATTCGTCTCTTTTTATTTTCCGGTTTCGATGGCACAACGATTTGGAGTCGTTCTGATTATCAAGGTATCTGGGGTACCCGAGGACTATCGACAATAAATGATATTACCGGTGATTCGATACCGGATATTATAATGGGAACTCCTGGCGGAATATTTCCTGGTCGAACTGTTTTCGCATTCAATGGCGTAACCAGCGAAACCCTTTGGACTTATAGTTATTATCCTAACTCAGGCTGGGTTTATTGCGTGAGACCGACGGTTGATATTAACTATGATGGTTATCCGGAGGTACTTGCTTCGGTTGGCGGAACTACAAATGACCAAAGAGGTGTCGCCGAATGTTTTTCTGGGCATACCGGTAGTTCGCTCTGGACGTTTCGACCGGAAGATGCCGGAATGTGTATTGCGCCCCATGTTGATATAAATAATGACACAATCCCTGAAGTCATTCTGGCGGCGGGTGGTAATAGTTTAGATAATCAGATTTATTGTCTTAATGGCAGAACCGGCGCGCGGATTTGGTCGTATAACACGGGTGGTTCGGTCGAATTTGTTGCTTCAATGGGTGATGTCAATAGCAACGGCTTCGCCGATGTTGTGGGTGGTGGCTGGGCATATAAAGTCGTCTGTTGTGATGGCTTGAATGGTAACCTAATTTGGCAAAATAACCTTGGCACGGCACGAGTAATTATGACGCTGGTGCCGATTCGAGATATTAACAATGATGGAATTAATGATGTGGTCGTTGGTTCGTGGTCAACATTAGTTAGTGTGCTCTCTGGTCAAAATGGAAATGTGCTGTGGTCGCAAACCGTTGGTGGTGATTGCTGGAATGTTGATACATTATTGGATATTACCGGGGACGGAATTCCGGAAGTTGTGGCGGGTGCGGTTAACGGCAGAAATGTCAAAGTTATGAATGGTGTTAGTGGCGAAGTGCTCTGGCAGTACAATTTTATTGATCGGGTTTATGATGTTACGGGCGCCTCCGACCTTGATGGCGATGGTTTGGCTGATGTTTTAGTTAGCCTGCAAGACCAGAATAGCCAGCTCTATCAACTATATGCTTTCAAGGGAATGCCGGTTGGTATTGAAGAGAACAATCAGCCGGAAATTAGTGCTAAATATTCAATTGAATATCGAAAAGGCGAAGTAATATTGAAGCTAATGGTTCCAGATGGAAAAAGGTTTGCCTATCAAGTATTTGATGTGAATGGCAGGATTGGGGAAAAGAACTCATTTAATAAGTCAGCAAACGAGATTAACTACATCCATATCAAAAAAGATAAAAAACCGGCAGGTATTTATTTTATCCGGTGTCAAATCGAAGGAGAAAAAAGCCAAACCGTAAAGATATTTCTATTTTAACTCGAATGGAAAATTTTTTCTTTTTAAGGCTTAACGATTCCTTTTGTGCAATTGACAAAGCTTGTGTCTCAATTATAATACAAAACAATGAATAAATCGACGACCGATAGATGGTCAATAATGAGTAAAGTGTTTTTGCCGGTCCTTGGGTTGCTGTTTTTTCTCGCCCTTCCGTTGTCTGCCGAGTATGTTGAGCTTGGCGCGGGTGGAACGTTGCTGATGAATGTGCCATTCTGCGGCGGCTGAGGCGATGGTCAGCGCTACCAGGTTCTGGTACTTTCTTCTGAGATGCCCGGTCCCTGCACGCTCGACTCGATTCAACTGTTATGCGGTAGCGATGTTTACAATCACGGCATCTTCTATAACGCCAACATCTATGCCTGCCATACGACCGCATCAGAATTAGACAGTACTTTTGATGAAAACTATGGCGGCAAGACACCGGTGGTGGCGATGGCAATCGATACTTTGGTCCTACAATGGCAAAATGAACACTGGCACGGCTTGGGTTTCAATAATCCTTTTGCCTATAATGGTGCCGACAACCTTATTTTAGAATTTCGCTGGCAAGGCGACGACAATAACTCCGTTTATGACCTCGGCTGGTATACGCCGGGTAATCGCGCGGTGAATGCCTCATCTTCGACTGCTTTGCAGGGTGTGCCGCGAAATTACATGCCGCGTTTTCGTATCTTCTACTCGGTCACTGGTATTGGCGAAGGTTCGGTGGAGCTGCCGCGCGCGCAAATGATTGCCCGAGCTTATCCTAATCCATTTCACTCCAAAGTTTTTATCCGGGTTGAATCCTCAGCCATAACTTCATTATCAGCTTGTATCTATAGTTCAACTGGTAGACTGATACGGGTTCTTGCTAAGCCTGTATTGTCCTGGGATGGTAATGACCAATTCGGGCAGCCGGTTTGCTCAGGAATCTACTTCTGTCGCCTGGAAACCCAAGGTTCGATTAAGACACTACCACTGGTCTTGCAGAGATAATTTAGGGATACCATAAATGACCATCAATTTCCAAAATACATTTCGTGTAACTTGATTTTGGTTACTCCAGCAATTCTACGAGGTCTGTAGGATAGAATGAAGGCGAATTAAGGGCTGCCTGTGGAATTTTTCAAAGCTTTAGATTCCAAAATCAATTTCTGCCGCTTGTAGATCCATGGTTCTGAGCATCGAGAAAATTATCATTTTGAAGTAATCTTTTTCTTCTTTAGGAATGCGGAGGCTGGAATATCCGCAATCGAATGCAGTTGACACGATAAATATTTTTGGTTATTTTATAAGTAATGAATTTAATCAAAGAGCGGCTGTTTCCGATTACTGTTGTTCAACCGTCTAATCTAAGCGGGGAATATGGAAAGCCTCACCGGGAAGTGTTTCTGATTTTACCCTTGTTGATTTTACTAAGTAACTTGAGTAAAAAAGAAGAAAAGAAAAAGTGAAAGTAAAGTTTCTGATTACTTGTTTTTTACTTTTTCCCCTATTGATAACCGCAGAAGCTAGGTTAAAGGTTGAAAAATTACTTGAGACCGATTCTATTTCAAAATACAATGCTTGGGTTATGGCTAATAAGGATAAATATAAGGGGTTGAACCCACTCTTATTAAAAGTAAGCAATTTTACTGAAAAGGAGAATTATATTCGAGAATTTGAAATAAGATATTATGATGAAACGGGTAAGTTCATTAAGAAAGAGGTCCTAAAAGGATGGATAGATATAATAATTGTGCGAGAAGACGGGTCAAATAATTATTGTCCACCTATTGGATGGGGGGAAAGGATAATAATAAGGAAAGGAACCGCGCCATTTGAGGAGCGCGAACGAGGACGAATAGTTAAAAGTAAAAGCGGAAATATTCTCTTTACAGCAGGCCTCGGCTTACTTCCGTTAGGACCAAAATTATATCTGAGTGGTTTTGCAGAGGGGTCCGTGAAAAAAATTCTTAATAACAGAGGAGAAGTTCTAAATACCATATCTAATGTATCCGGCTTTCGACTTGTGAGTAGCAAAAACTTTTGGGATTTCTCATCTGAGACAGGACTACTAATAACCAAAGTTTCAGAATCCGAATTTACATCTCTGCCTCGGGCTTGTGATGCCGTACTCATTGATTCTTTAGGCAATGTGTTGTGGCGCAAAAAATTTGAACACGGGGTTGAAGTAGCAATTGCTGGCAATGGTTCAGTAATAGCGATTGCGGAAAATAGTAAAATCTATCTTTATGATACAAAAGGTATTCTCAAAAAAACCCTTATGCCATTCCCATCTTCATATAGAACTGCAGTTGTCTCGTTTTCACCTGATGGTAAATATCTTTTTGCGAGCAGCCCCACCGAGATGTGTTTATATGACATTACTAAAGATTCTCTTTTATGGCTCGAAGAGACGCAGGGTCAATCTCAAATCTATATAGGACCAGAAAACTCCTATATCGCCACGCTGGATCTTTCTGGATATCTTTATATTTTTTCATATGATGGTAAGCTTGTCAAAGAAATATCAGGTGCAGAAAAGATTTTGGTTCTAACTACATCTGAAGGAAAGAAGAAATATGAAAGGTATCCTCCTTACGTAAAATTCATGCCAGGCTTGGTGGTGCTCGACAATGGCCAGAAAATTACTATCTATAAGATTAGTCAATAAAAAGCCCTAAGAATAAATCTTTATAGACATTTTAGCACATAACTATCAGTTTCCTAAGTGACTCTCTAAGTTGCCCCCTAAGCCACTCCCTAGGTGACCCCGTAGGTTGCTCCCTAGGCTACTTCCTAACCAACCTCCTAACCTACTCCCTAAGCTACCCTCTAGCCAACTCCCCAACCAGCTCCCTAACCAATTTAGGAAGCTACTCCATAAGCTACAGGGGAGGCTAGCCCGTAGGCTACCCCCTAAGCCGCTCCCTATACCGTATAGGGGATAGCATAGGGCTAGATTGCGGCTAGCCCCTACCGGTTGTCAATGTAACTTTTCGGCAGTAAAATCAATGAGTTACATAAAAGATTAAAAAAATTAAGGTTTTAGCGGGAAAATATTAATAAATTTAATATCCTCTTTTGAGAGGAGGTATAAACTGTTGATTTTTTGCTATCTATTTACATAACTTAAAGATTAGGTATTCCGACGCTACCCAGTTTCCCTTTGGCTCGGAGATAAAGAATTATCGCCTGCGGAAATTCTTTTGAGTAGATGCTGCACCGCTCCAGATAAACCGTGGTGTTCTGATAGTCTTTGGCTTCGAACGATTGCATCGCACCGGCAAAATTGAAACGAGTCGGTTCGTCGGATAGTTTAAGTAGTTTATTAATTCGTTCTTTGAGATATGCCTCAATCGAACTTTTAATACCTGGTATGTATTGAGCAAAATTTGAGAGGTCAACCGAACTCTGAGCAGTCGCTTTGTCTAATGCTTCGGTTTCCGAATTAGAAGTGCCAGAGCCAACCAAGCCGTTGAATTGCCCTAAAATATCGCCCTTTTTGCCTTTTATCGTTATTACATACTGACCTTTTACAGTCCAGAGCGGTCCGGATAAAGACTTTAGCGAGGATTGGGAAACGGTCGACGCAGTGCCGATTACCGATGCGTAATATCTGCCGTTATCAATCAGACAGCCATTCCCAACCAGTTCCTGTGTAATTTCCTGATCGTATTCAGTTTCGACTTTTACTCGATAGATATCACCGGATTCCTGTAATGCTTTTAATAAATAATCCGGGTCATAGAAACCTTCCAGGGCTTTGGAAATCTGACTGAAGATTTGCTCCGCCGCAATTCCAGACAGGACATAGAATTTCTTGGGGCGTCGTTCCTGAAATTTTTCTTTTACTTCAACATACGGCTTCATTGCGTCGCCAGTTTCTTTGATTCGTTTGCCTAAAGCATCACGAATTGTGGCGATTACATCATCACCCGCGGGCATTTGCAGACGGGATAAATATTCGGTCACGGTATTATAAACCTTAGCCGCGAGTTCATTCTTACCCCGTTCGATTGCATCATTGAATGAAACGTCCGAGACATAGACAATCGCAAAATAATTTTGGTCAGTAAGAACCAGTGAACCGGGTGACAAAGCTAACCAACCCGGTTTCTCTTGTGGTCCAGCACAAGAGCGACAGTTGCAGAAGTTGAGCAGACAAAAGGCAAATAGAGTTAAACTGAATGCAAAGAGTTTCTTCACATTAACCTCCTTACCATAGTAAAGGGTAGCCGCAGGCTTTAGCCTGCGTAACTTGGGAGAAGAGGCGCAACCTAAAGGTTGCGGCTACCATTTTGTTTGGTCTTCGATAAAAACGATTACGACGATTCATTCCTAATCGCTGTAATCTTTTCTTCTATCCCAGTAATCAATTAAATTAAGCTTTCTTCACCTGAACTACAATCAGCTTGCGGTTTAAGGTGATGCTATTCATCTTGTAGTCCGAGAATTTGGCTTCGAACTGTCCTTTTAAAGTCGAATAGATTTTACGAGCGTTTTCGTAATCATCGGCTTTTGCCCAAATCAGCAAATCAATCGTCTTGTCCGAAATGATATTCTCTTTGGTTTTATTGGCAATTCCACCCACAATGTCAGTGATGCCAAATTGGATGCTTTCGATTTTATCCCGGCTGTAAGAACCGATAAACTTTACAATCAATTTGTATTGCATTCCCTTTTTGATGTCGTCTTTCCAGTAAGCGGTCATTCGGGAAAGCACGCGGTCCATACAATCATTGAAAGCACTTTCCATGACTACCTGGTCAGAACTGGTCTGAACTTCTTGACTATAACCAGTCTCGGTGCCTAAAAGTCGAGCCGTAGTTGTCTCATAAATCCTGACCCCGACCGAAGCCTTTTTTGTGCCGAGCCGCGCCGAGGTTATATCAATCGTGTAAGTGATATAAATATCACAGCCAATCGTCAACGCATAAAGATAGGAGACATCTTCGGCAACACCACGATTTTCGGTCATTGCACCAACCAGTTCATTTAGCGTCACGGTCTGGTCCGGAACCTGAACGTCATATTTTCGGGCGGTCAGGAACGATTCGATGATCTGGGCGCCTTTCTTATACAAGAAATTTGAATTGAGTAAATCAATCGGGCTTTCCTCTTTCGTGGTTTGGGGAATTACCATCACGAATGGCGTACCAATCGCTTCGGAAATCTCTTCGCGCGATTTTAGCACTTCTTTGCTAACTAAGAATTCTTCAATCATTCGTTTATTCACCCGCATAATTTTGGTGATTTTCAAATGCCCATCAGGGGTTTTGACTCGTTTCTGGTATTTGTCGTCTTCATAACTGATGAATTTCCTTACTGAGTCTTTATGTAAAATCTGAGTTTTCACTAGCTCGAATTTAGTTCTCTCTTCAGGGGTTTGCAATAAAGGGTCAGTACCACCCAGAAGCACGAAATTAACTGCTTGATACCGTGCATCTTTTTCCGCTTCGTTAAGATTCGAACCAACCCCCGTAGCAAGGATTGTTACTTCAGCCGGTGAATAGGTTTCGACAAAGGTTGCTTCACCGGTTGCCGGAATCATCGCTTTTTTCCCGCACCCGGCGATTATGACCATCATTATGGTCAGAATCAGGGTTAATCCATTTTTCATTTTATCCTCCTTCTTTTTAAATTCCGGAAATACCTCTTAAAAACCCAAGTGGATCAAAAGGTAAGGTCGGTGGATTATAAGTAAAACCAACCGACCAGATTAGACCTTCCACTTTTAACTGACTATTAATTTCGCCCAAACTATAACCTCCTTTTGCCCCAAACGAAAAATCAGGCGTGATATAAAATTCGCCAATGCCACTAAATTCAGCACAAAACCCAGCTTCCTGAGTGTTAATTCCGGCTAATTTTCCCTTGATTAATGGACCAAAACCGAAACGTGGCAGATAGAATTTTTTTAGCAGACCTAAACCAAATTCAAAATATCGGTCCGCGTTACTAATTGAAGGAAATCCATAGCCAACGCTCAATGGCAGATAGAAATGTGGAACTTTGAAAAGGTTGCTGATATTGAAATCTAAACTGAGTTCGCCACCAAAGTTTTGAATCTGGTTATCATTTTGTTTGAGCGGGAACGAAACGAATCGAAAACCCAAGTCAATCGGTAAGCGTGGTCTTTCTAAGACGAGCATCCCGGGTTCAGCTCGACCAATGAATGACCTCGCTTCGGAATAGCGAATCGTTTTAGTCGTATCTTTATTATTAGCAACTTTCGTTACCAGGGCACTGCCGACCGATTTTGCTCTTGGTATGCCCGAGTTATCCTCAAAGAACTCGACAACATCTAATTTGTCGTCAATCTTTAGTCCTTCTTTCGTGCCCAGCTTGAATGCGATTTTTCCGCCATAGGCAGAAACGATTTCCGCCGAAAGTCTAAACTCGGGAATTTCACGAGTTAGCGTTTGAAGATTTTTTACATAAGCTTGAACTGCACTTAAAGTCGCAAATTCTTCGGCAGTTAGTTCTTCGCCACCCCACATGTACTCGTGATATTTCTTGCCCAGGATTGCAGTACCAAAAGCACTCGAAGATTTTTGGACTAAGGGGACGAGCCGGGGGAGGTCGGATTGAGTCGAGATATGATACCAGATGATACCGCCTTCGATATTAATCTCAATACGATACCCCTCGACTTTACGACGGTAGGATGTGATAAAAGGGATGAACAGGTAAGCCGCATTCATCACCTTTTCTAAATCGTCGGCGGTGATGCCAGTTTCTTTGGCTTTAGTAGTGAGGAAATTAATTCGTTCCTGTTGGTCAACGAATTCCTTAGTGCGAAGTTCACGGTTGATTGAGAGTATTTTTACAATTTCTGGCACTAAAATATCTTCCAATGCTTTGCCCAATCGCTCGGGCGTAGGATTACTTAGCCCCACCATAGCAGCATCGGCTTTAGCTTGTAAGGTTTGGGGTAGATTATTATAGTCAAACCTTGCTAAAAATAGTGCTTGTTTCAGTTTCGTTTTGGTCAAAGTAAGGTCAACTTGAGGAATTGAAATATTAGTGGGTAAAAGAATGCCGTCGTAATATGATATTGATTTTCGCAAGAAGAAACGAGCGGGTTCTTGACTTTGTATTGTTATTAAAATACCGCTAATGAATATTAATGCCAGGGTGTTTCTCATAATCCGAAGCATACTAAATTCTTCAATTTAGTCAAGATAGGGTAATACATTTTTTATTGAATGTTTACTCCAAAGAATTGTTATTCTAAATACGAAATTGATTTGAAGTACCTTTTATCTGTGAGGTTGTGTTCTCGGCGGTTATTTTTTACAATTCTTTCTCTAAAATCAAAGCATCTTCGCCATCATGATAATATTGTTTTTGGGTAATGGTATGGACGAAACCAAACTTACGATAAAAATTTTGAGCAGGGATATTGGATTCTCTAACCTCTAAAAAAATATTGTTGCAATTGACTTCTTTGCCGATTTCTAATATGGTTTTAAGCAGTTGGCTGCCGATGCCCTTTCTTCGTTCATCGGGATGAGCGGCAATATTAGCGAGATGTAATTGCTCTTCTATTTTCCAGGCTATCAGGTAACCGACGAGCCGGCTGTTTTCTTTCGCTACTAGGCAGAAGGCATGTGGACGGTTCATGTCATAAAGGAAGAACGCTTTTTTCCAGGGGAGTTTGAACGAAGTCTTTTCAATTTCCATTACTTCATTCAAATCAGATATTTGCATTCGTTCAATTTTCATTTTGTGCGTAAATAAAAAGAGGCGGTCAGACTAATTGGGTCTGACCGCCTGAATTCTAATTACGGCATATCGGTTATTGAACCAGAATCAACTTCTTGATGAGTTTTTCGTTCGGGGTCTCAAGTTTGTAGAAGTAGATGCCATTAGCCACTTTTCTACCCGCATCATCTTGTGCGTTCCAGTAATAGGTGTAAGTTCCCGGTTGGTGGGGTGCTGAAATCAGATTTCGAATTTCTCGACCAGTGAGATCAAAGATTTTCAGATCGACTTTCCCTTCTTGTCGAACCTGCAGTTGAATCTGGCAAGTGCCTTTAAAGGGATTGGGTTGAGCCGTCGCTATGAGATTAGCTGGAATGCTAATTTTATTTTCTTGGGTGATACCTTGTGGATAAGGCGGATTAGTGGTGTATTTAATTGCTTTGTACGGATGCCAGGAGCCACAACCCCGGTTTAAAGTATCATTGCTAATCATATTTATGCCATACAGATTTGTGGGATTTTCGATACCAGCCGTATTTGAGTTCCAGCGGCTCGCTGTCATATACATCACGAGTATTACATTATTGCCGGTAGTTGTAGCGATGGTTGTATCGAGAAGGATAATTTCAAACTTCTCACGCGTGGTGGTTGAGCCATAATAAGGGATACTATCATACTCAACTATGAATCGATGGTTAGCTAAATCATGATACCAATAAACACCACCGGAACCGGTATTATTTGCTAACAGGTCATCCCAGTCGCCACATACCATACCGTTTGGATTAGTTGAGGTAGGGTCAGGTAAACGTTTGTTAAGATAGGCGGTAGAAGTCTGAGTCCCTGGTGCAATCCAACCATTAGAACAAATTGAAAGTTGAGTATAACGCTGTCCATAGAATTTCCAAGGTCCAAATGTTGCTGGTAAAGTTACGGGTACTGTCTGGTCATCGGAAAGGGTTAGTCGAGTACCGCTGGTATTGATTTCTACCCATTCATAAGTTGGACATTCGGAATACATAGTATCGATATCTTCGTATGCCCAATAAAGGGTATCATCAAAAATTGGGTCACAGGCACGAACTTCGCCAACCACGATTGTGAATGGCAGAACTGATGAATATCCTTCATCAGCAAAAATGTACAGGGTACAGTTAACCGGTGTTTCTTGCGGTATTGACGCCGAGGCGGTTATGGTGAAACAATCCGACAAGTTAGTGCCGAGTGAATCGAAAAGAATTGTACCAAAAGTGCCAACCGAATCGTTTACCGTTAGCCGACTATCGCCGGAACGGAGGGTGGCTGAAACGTTGTAGCCATTACCAAGACCGGTATTAAGTAATGCTACGACTAAATCCGCCGTTTCACCCGGGTCGAGTTTTCCATTAGGGTTCGTTCCTAATGAATCATAGATTGTCCGGTCAGCATAGGCTAAAACCGGTGTTCCGACTACCACGCTGAAAGACGAATTCCAAATCGAATCTAAAGCATCACATAATTCCAAATTAAATCGTATGGTATGACCGTTGCAACAGGCTGAACTTACCGTGAAATTATAACCATCGGCTCCGGTATAAACTGAATCATTAGCTGCAATGTTGCCAAAATCTTTTAGGGAATCGGTAATTGTAACCAATGAATCCGCAGCATAAATTTTGCCGACAACGGAATTTGCGACAAAACCTCCCCAGTTTTTAACCCAAAGTGGTAATTCAATTTCTTCGCCTGGATTGACGATGCCATCATCATTGCCCGCTGAATCATCGATATTGTACCGCAAGAATGTTACATAGGGAGAATTGGGAGCAGCAGTGAGTGCTACCCCTTTATAAGGATAAAGGTTTCTACCGGTAACTGTTACGAAGATTGAATCACCCGGGGTTGTTGCATTAATCAGGAAATCAGCCTGACCTGCCGGATTGGTTCTACCGACATAGTATATCGAAGTATCGGTTTTTGACATTACACAGACTAATGCGTTCTGGACCGGTCCGCCTGCCATTGCGGTTACCGAGAAAGGAAAACTGCCAATTATAATCACAGCAGGATGAGTTACGGTTAATTGTTGAGGCGGTGCTGACCAGATATTCAACTCCGGGTCACCAAAATTATTGAACATATCGAATTCGAGTTCAGTAGTTGAACCAGGACCAGAAGGCCAGCCTCGATACATATACATTTTGCCAAAATTGGTACTTTGGGTAAAAGTGAAATTCATGCTGTCACAATAACTCAGGAAAGTCCCATTTGCTAACGAATCGTTATATCCGGTATAACTCGGTCGGGATGATCCAAAATAGCCACAGGCTCCTTTTTCCGATGTTGGCGTTCCGATTTTCATCCAAACCTCGGCATGACAATCCTGGCTCGGGTCATCAAACCATCCTGAATTACAGGTTGGTGCGATGACCATCGGCAGTTTTCGTCCATTGTTAAGAGCTTGAACGTGAGAATTCACCCATGCCGGGTCGACATTATACCAACCATCGACATCGCCATGACCCCGGTATAAAACAAAACTCCTTCCTTGGTTCACGGCATTTGTGACGTTGGTTGGTGTAGCTTGACCCCAACGCTGGAAAAGGGTATCGACCTGAGTATAACCATGGGCTAATAGAATATTCATTACTCGGATGCAGGTCGGCCAGAACCGAGTTGGCCAACTCGATTCGTAGCCGCCAATTGTCGTTGCCTTTTGATACCAATCGGTTGAATCGACGAATGGATTACTTTCATAATTCACCAGTTTATTGATTACTGTTTGAGCTTCGGTCAGGTTTTTCACCGAAACACGGGACACCAGTAAATCGGCGAAGTAGTCGGAACCTTCATGTTTGGTGTAGTAATGGTCAGTAGCTGAATTGTCCACACCATAGGCGCAAGGAAGAGATTCAACATCGCCAACCAGTAATACATAATCGGGCGCGAGTGGCCAGTTTAAATAGGCATTATGGATATAGTTGTAAATCTGGGTTGCTGATGCATGTGGTGCAATATCAGATATTTTAACAATCTTGTTTCTCCAGCCCTTATGGGTTTTCCACTCAGCTAACGGTACTACCGCGGAATAAAGGTTATCAACCGTAATGATTAAATAACTGCCATCAATTGGTTCTTGCGGCGGTCGGACAAAGTCGTAATTCAAAATGAAGCTGCGATAGAAAGGTTCGAAGGTTTTTGAGATTTGGGGTCGAAAATTGGTCTTTACATTTTTTGTAGCAGTCTTAGTATAAATTAATTCGATTTGTAGATGTTTAACAATGACTAATTCTTTAGTCACTGGATTATAGCGAACCGGCTGGATAATTAAAGGTAATACCCGATAATCACGAATGATCGCCGGGTCGTTGGAAGTAACCGAAACCTCGGGATAGAAGGTATTATTTGAATACCTTTTTGTATCAATTCGGAATTCGGAATTTCGGGTTTCCGTTTCCGGAAGTGGTGGTTGATAAGGAAAGACATTGTAACCGACAAAGGTCTCTTCGGTTTTTTCGACGATGCGAATCTCAGGGTCTCGGTTGGAAGGGATGGCGATGAAGCGAGCAATCACGGGTAACTGAGGGCTGCCGATTTCGGTTAATGTTCCGCCATTTGCCACTGGAATCGAGATGTGATTATATGATGCACCATCAATTACCTCTTCGTCGGTATAAAAGCCGGGAATATCAATCGTAACGGTAGTTTTATAGTTATCGGAATTGGGTACAGTAATTTCCGCCATCGTTTCGTAGCTATTATTTTCAAAAGGATGCCAGACTGGATTAGCTAAAAGAATTGAGAAAGATATTATGGATAAGGTTATAAAAAATAATGATTTATTCATGAAACCTCCTTTAAAGCTCAAGTAAATTATTTTATCCAAAAGCAAATGATGAGTCAAGTTACATAGTAAGATGCCTTGACTAATGTTAATCGGTAAGATATGCTTACAATGATGGAAGATAAAGATATAATTCGAAGCCCGGCTACCGAACGAAAAAAACGAGTCCCAGCCGGACAAAGATTAGTAAATTATTCTCCAGTATTCCAGTATAATGGTTTAACGAAATCGGATAAGGAAAAGTGGGTTTTCTAAATCTTCGGACTCGTTGAAAAGGAAAAGAGAATCAGTTTGATGAATTCATGGCATTTGGTTAATTCTAATATTAGATGATTTTAATTGCTATCTCGGATTTCTCGGCGAACGCTCCGGTTAATAATTATTAAATGCAACCGCAATTTCCCGAATTTAAACCATTTGAACTTCAAGACCGCGATTTCATCCAGGAAATATTAAATAAGTACCAGCCGCCGACTTCGGAATGGACATTCACCAACCTTTTCATCTGGCGTAACCATTACCAATTTCAATGGACCATCTATCAGGACATTCTAATTGTGCTTTGTGCTAATAATGGATTTTATTTCCTCCAGCCAATTGGACCGGGTTCAAGATTGGAATTAATAAGATTGCTTTTTAAATGGCTCAAGCATGAAAAAGGGGAGAAGGCGTCATTTATTGAAAAAGCCGACCAGCGGTTAGCAAAGGAAATTGAAGGAGCCCATGACCTTTTGGTTGAACCGACTCGCGACCAATTTGATTATGTCTATCGTAGCGAAGATTTAATTAGACTGTCGGGCAGAAAGTTTCACCAAAAGAAAAACCATGTAAATAATTTCCTCAAGACCTACCAATTCGAATATAAGTCATTGAGTGAAAACAATATTAAGGAATGTCTCGAGTTGGCTGAAACCTGGTGTAAATTGTATCGTTGTGAAGAAGATATGAATTTATTAAGCGAGTGGGAAGCGATTCGAGAAGCCCTGACCAATTTTTCGGCATTGAAGATTCAGGGAGGGGTGATTTTGGTTAATAATAAAGTGGAGGCATTTACCCTTGGTGAGTTATTGAATAATCAAACTGCAGTAGTGCACATTGAGAAAGCAAATCCAGAGATAAAAGGAAGTTATGCAATTATCAATCAGCAGTTTTGCGAGAAAACTTGGCAAGGTGTTCCTTACATCAATCGAGAACAGGACTTAGGCGAGCCCGGTTTGCGTCAGGCAAAGCTTTCCTATAATCCTGATCACCTGGTTGAAAAATATAGAATTAAATTGGTGTGAAAAAGGAGGATAAACCAATGAGTTCCAATCCAATTGTTTACTGGGAACTGGCTTCTCATAATGCCGAAAAATCGGTCGAGTTCTTTAAAAAAGCGTTCGGTTGGCAGTTCGATTATGATAAAGAAACCACAATTTATGAATCACCAATTCCAAAAGATAAAAATAAATTTGCCGGGGGCGGCATTTTTACTTTAAAAAGAGCAAAACCGCCATTTTTAACATTATATATAGAAGTAGAAGATATTGATAAGAAAGTAAAAGAGATTGAAGCTTTGGGTGGTTTTATTGTAGAACCGCCGTTTGATGTTACGCCTCGTGTTCGTATCTGTTTGTTCAACGAACCTTCTGGTGTTACTTTTGCATTGATTCAGAAAAGAAAACAATAATTAATGTGAAAATAGAACCTAAAATTGTCCACTTAAGAAAGATGTATTTAGCGGGTACGGCAGTTTATGGAAATCCTGAAAAAGGATTATTTACTAAAGCTTGGGATATTTTCCTCGAGATAAATGCGTACGTTAAATGGAAAGATGATGCGAAAATTTATGGTTTAGAATTCAATACTGAAGAGCTATATCGCGCGAAAGAATGGTTTTATCTGGTAGCAATGGAGCTATCTGATTTGGCAGAAATCCCGATGAAGATGGTTGGCAAAATAATACCCGAACATACCTATGCGGTTTTTACCGCTAAAGGTGGAATAAAGAACTTACCTAAGACATCTTGTTACGGCCATGACGAATGGTTACCTAAATCCATTTACGAATTAGCTGATTGGTTTGAGTTTGAGCTATACGACAAACGGTTTAAAGGGGTTGATAATTCTGATTCTGAAATCGATATCTATATTCCAATTCGAGAGAGGAAATAAAACGGTAAAAAAGCCAAACTTAGTGCTGTGGAGTAAGCAAATGAAAGACCGGTTTGCCAAATGTGGTTTTAATTGCGGTCGGTGTCGGGCGAATAAAGAAAATACCAGAACCAACCAGGACCGGCAATTTTGTTCGGAGGGCTGGGCAAAATACTTCGGGGTGCGGTTTAAACCGGATTTACTGCATTGTGTGGGTTGTTAAGCCATCGACCGACGGAAAGCGAGCGATATTTTACCCGCCCGCGGTTGTGTTATTCGAGCCTGCGCCATAAAGATGGGTGTTGATAATTGTGCTTATTGTAGTCTGTTTCCCTGCGAGGAATTACGGATTAGAACACCGGGTGAAAATTTAAGGGCAGAGATTACTCGAAAAATTGGACATCCGATTCCAGAAAGTGATTATCAAGCATTCATCGAACCTTACGAAGGGCGAAAGCATTTAGCCGAGATACGCGCCGCGCTTAAAAAAGCTGATATCAGGAAAAAATCCGAAGTAGAGCCACTGACGGCAAAAATTGTCGAATTTCCGGCTAGTTTGTCGTTAGCTAAGCAAGGCAAAAAAGCCTTTAAATCAATTCATACTCTTTTAACGAATATTCTTCGGGCAAGGGCAGATACCTATGCCGAGCAGTTGATGATTACAAATCGGAAAAAACATATTCTAAATATGTTGTTGGTCTTCGGGATTTATGGTAAACTGGAAGGGAAATATCTAATAATTGATAGTAAGACTTATGGTTCATTGCCTGATTTTAAAAATATTGTGCGTAAGCATGACAATACATTGCACGGTGCTGCTAAGCAATCAGTGAAGATTTTAAAGAAATTCGGAGTACGGGTTGAACATATTCCAGCGGAAAAAGACTGGTTGCTTAAATTATCATTGGGGAAAAGTGCCGGCGGAGTTGCGGCATTAAAAGCACTCAAGGTTTATGTGGCAAAACTGTTAAATAAGTACAGCAGACCGATATATATTGGTGCCTCAAATTATCGAGGAAAGACATTTAAACTATTCTCAAAAATAGATATGAGTATTTTAAAATAATGGATAAAACGGCGAAACAATTTCGTCAGAAAAGGGTGGTGCCATGAAAGCAATGTATGTAAACAATCGGGATGATTGGCGAAAGTGGTTGAAGCAGAACCATGACCAGGAAAAAGAAGTATGGTTGATTTATTTTAAGAAAAATACGCGCAAACCCAGTATCCCTTATGAAGACTCAGTAGAGGAGGCGCTATGTTTTGGCTGGATTGACAGCATTATAAAAAAGATGGACCATGAAAAATACGCCCGAAAATTTACGCCGCGCACCAATACAACAAAGTGGTCCGCATCAAATAAAGCGAGAGTAAGAAAATTGATAAAAGTGGGAAGAATGACCGGATTTGGGCTGGCAAAAATTAAGGGATTGGTTTTAAATCGCAAAGACGAGACGATAAGAGATAAACTAAAGAAAAAATTATTGATTCCGAAATATTTAAAAGAAGCTTTAAAAGCAAACCCAAGAGCTTGGGCAAATTTTAATACGCTTGCGCCATCACATCAGAGAAATTATGTCGGCTGGATTATAAGTGCCAAAAAGCAGGAAACCCGGGATAAACGAGTCAAAGAAGCAATTGGGCTTTTGACACAAAATAAGAAACTTGGTTTGAAATAAAATTTGGGGAAAAGACCGCCACGGCGAAACTGAAAACACAGAATTGGAGCGGTAAATTTACTCATCGTTAATTGGCTCAATTTTTGAATAAACATGGTAAACCGTTAAATGCCCTTGAATTTTCCGACAGAATAAAAGACTTTGATTAAAAATATTGGTGAAATTGCGGCAATCGGCACTGCTTTTTGCTGGTCAATCGGTCCAATCTTTTTTACCATCGCTGCTCGGCTCATCGGCGCTAATGTCGTTAACCGAATAAGATTAGCTCTCACTTTCTTGTTTTTGATGCTTACTCACCTTATCGTATTTGGCAAACTTTTACCAATTAGCGCTTCGGGTTCTACCTGGTTCTGGTTCGGATTATCCGGAATTATCGGATTTGCTATCGGTGATACTTTCTTATTTAATGCCTTTGTCTTAGTTGGGACAAGACTGAGTATGTTAATGATGTCTTTGGCGCCGGTATTTGGTTCAATCATCGCTTGGTTATTACTCAAAGAAGTTTTAAGCCCTTTAAAAATTGTTGCCATAATCATAACCTTAGCTGGAATCAGTTGGGTAGTTCTGGAAAGGAAAAATAACGGTCAGCAGCAGGGAAATTATCTTAAAGGCATTCTTTTTGGTTTAGGTGCAGCAATGGGCCAAGCATTAGGGCTTTTCTTTTCTAAAAAGGGACTGGCGAATAATTTCCCGGCACTTTCTGGTAATTTGATTAGAATCTTGGTTGCCTCCATTACAATCTGGATGATGCCACTTTTTCAAGGCAAAGTAGTGGATTCGGTTAAAAAATTGAGTAATCCTAAAGCCCGATTAGGAATTTTAGGCGGAGCGATATTTGGACCGTATCTGGGTGTCTGGTTGTCGTTAGTGGCGGTTCAAAAAACCTATATCGGTATCGCCTCAACTTTAATGGCTCTGCCGCCGATTATTTTATTGCCTTTTTCCTATTGGTTGTTTAAAGAAAAGATAACCTTAAGGGCAATTTTTGGGACACTAATAGCAATTATCGGTGTGGCATTACTTTTTCTGTTTTAAGTCTTTTACAATTAGCCATTACTTTTTTACAAATTGAATATACTGCCTTTGAATGTTTAGGTTTCCTTTATTTCTACTGAAGCGGTGGGGTCAAAGGGATTGATACGAATCGCCAGGGAAAAGAGATAAGGATAACGAGTTTTTAAGTGCTTCATATAACTTATCCATTCGGCAAGTAAATAACCTTGCGCGCGTTTCATATCACCGGATAAATGGGCATAGTCTGGTTTCGATAACTTCTTCACATCGGCGCGATAGGACAACTCTTCTGCCAGATGAAATACCGCCCAGAGCATTTCAGTAAAAGTTTCGTGCTCAAGTAAATTCTGATTTTCCAAAAGCCGCAATAAAAAATCCCGTTTCCCAACAAAGAAATTGCGTAAATCTTCTAAATCACCAAGCTGACTATCAATTTTGCTCTCATAGCTTTTTAGTTTGTTAGCAAGAAGGAAAAAGTCAGAATTTTTCCAATTATCTTTGATAATCAGGTCGTTACGGATTTTCTCCGAATTAGCGTCAAAGATGGCTAAAGATTTTAATAGCTTAATCCCTACTTTGCTGAAGAAGACCCCAATCGCCATATTCAATTTGTTCAGTCTGGAACGTTTCTCACGCACATTCAATAATTGGTGAATAATCAGCGTGACCAGAAGAACCGAAATCGGCACAAAGGCAATATCAAGCAGTAAATAGAAGAAGATATTATGGGTGTCACGGAAAATGGCATAGTGGACAAGGTAGAGAACGGCGGACAGAGCAATAAGAGAAAATCCTAAAATAACCTGCCAGTTAATTCTTTTCATTTCTTCTTCCTAAGACCGGTTTTATTTTAATTATCGTGTTAAAATTAGCTTAGTGCTAAACGCAGCACCATCAACGCTCAATCGAATAAAGTAAATTCCACTGGCGAGGTCGGAGGGTAAGGTCAATTGGTGCTCGCCGCTGGCAAGAGTTCCGCAAAGGATATTTTTCACCAGGCTGCCAGCTTTATCATAAAGGTCGAGTTTAATATTACCGGCTTTTACCAGAGTGAAATGCAGATTCGAACCAGCGTGAACTGGGTTTGGTGATAGTCGTAAATTCATTAAAAGTTGGTTCGGTTTTGATTCACCGATACCAATATTGGGTGATTGATAAAGTCCGGTTCGTGCCATATCAAAGTGATAAGTTTGCCATTCCCAGCTCATTCGGTTGAACGGTACACCCGCTTCCCAGATTGAAACCTGCATTTCGGATTCATAGTTAGAAACCGAAATGATATCCATCGAATCATCGCCATCCACGTCAGCCACCGTAGCGCCGTTCATATAAGTGAATCCATGCGTTCTTAATGGCCAGCCCGAGACTGGTGAACCATCATGATGAACGGCATAAAGGTAACCTAAGGTGTCTTCAGATGTCATCAAATTACTAGAAAAAATAATTTCCATATCTTCATCACCATCAATGTCTGCCACTGTGATATTGCCTTCTGCCGCATCGCCGTTGGGCTGAATTACCGGGAATCCGGTCAGAACCGAAGCGTTGTCGTCGAATGCATATAAAACATCAGCCGGACTGCTTATGTATTCGGACACACCACAGATTACTTTCAAATCGTTGTTCTGATACAAGTCAGCTACGGTGGGTGGACAATAGGTCCAGCGCGAAAAAGCAAAAGGCCAGCCATTCTGCAAAACGCCGTTATGTCGCCAGACGTAAACTCCGCTGCCGTCCCGATGCATGGCAGATATAATCTCTAAGGTATCATCACCATCAACATCGGCTAAAGCCGCCGACTGATACGAGAAATTTCCGTTATTGGGCATGGTCTGGGGCCAGCCTGGAACAATTCCACCATCCGATTTAAATACATAAAGCGAATTATATGAGTAATAAATAATTTCTTTCGCACCATCCAAATTAATATCCGCTACGGCAGCAGTACCAGTCGGAACGTGGTCAAGGTCAACAGGCCAGAAACCCGGGAGTTCAGTGCCATCATGCCGCAGCACATGCAAATGTCCGGCTGGCCAATCTCGTTCCGCCACAATGATTTCTAATGTATCGTCACCATTAATGTCAGCTAAACATGGACTCTCGGCAAAATTACCATTGTGCGGTCCGGTAAAGGGCCAGCCCGGTTTATTATTGCCGTTCTCATCAAAAAGATAAACCTTGCCACCCGATGTTAGCCCACGGGTATTGACCGCAATTTCATAATTGCCATCCAAATCAACATCGGCTACCGCGGCAGCATATTGCCCAGCATTGTTTAGGGTCTTAGGCCATCCAGGATACATAGTTCCGTCATATTTCCAGACATAAATCTGATTCATCGTGCTCGGTCGAATCACTTCGAGTTTACCGTCGCCATCAAAATCAGCCAGCGCAATACCTCGGGTTGGGGCAAACATCGAATAACTGGTTGTTTTCACGGGCCAACCCGGCAGGTAAGGCAATTCATCAGTTCCGGGTATCGGTTCGACCGCATTTATTTTTTCTATCTGGTTCGCAACGGGAATTTCAGCTGCTTCATCCGTAAAATTAGTTCGCAACATATCAGCAAATCCGATGAATACGAATGATACAAATATTACAAAAAACTTTTGCATAATACCTCCTTTTTTGGATTCATGGTTTTGAATTATCTAATTTTTACCTATTATTCAAACAAAAGTCAATCTTAAGATATAAATTATTTAAAAGCTCGATCATTATAAAGATAGAAACATAGTCGGTTAAACAAATTTTCATGTTTTATTATTTTTTAACCTTAAGAATACCTTCGGGGTCAGTTTTTATTAAACAAACATCAGTTTTACCGGCGCCAAATGAATTTGTTTCCCCGGCAATCACATATCCTCCATCTTGAGTTTGTAGAACCGAATTACCGCAATCCGCATTTGAACCGCCAAAAGTACTAAACCACTGGCTTTTCCCTAAAGGATTAAGTTTTATTAAATAAATATCGCCTCCACCCACGTCATGGGTAGTTGTAATTCCGACAACAATATACCCACCGTCTCGAGTTTGTTTTACCGAAGACGCCCATTCCCTTCCTGGATCCCCAAATTTTTCTCGCCATTGGATATTACCGAATGAATCAGTTTTTATTACAATAATGTCTTTTCGACCAGGGGCTGAAGTAGTAACCCACCCAGCAACAATATATCCCCCATCGGTTGTTTCCTGAACTGAAGCTCCGTAACCTTCTCCTTCATCGGTAAATATTTTTTCCCATCGACAATTACCATTCAGATCAGTTTTTATTAAATAAACGCTAGTTTGCCCAGGCTTCCAAGTACGTCCAGTAATAATATAACCGCTATCATGAGTCAATGCTACAGAAGACCCCCAAGCCATTTTAAGCCCGCTAAAAACTTTTCCCCATTGAATATTACCTAAAGAGTCAGTTTTAATTAATAAAGCACCCTCAGGAATTTCTCCGTCAAAACATACCGATTCTCCAACTAAGATATAACCACCATCATAAGTCTGTCGAACACTAAACCCCCAATTAGAGTATTCTCCGCCTAATGTTTTTTGCCATTGTTGACTTCCGGTTGAATCAGTTTTTACTAAATAGAACTTACCTCCTATTGCACCAAAAGAATAGGTAAACTCTAAAATGATATATCCACCGTCTTTAGTTTGTTGGACTGAATTACCTACATCATTCTTAGGTCCACCAAAAATTCTCTCCCACATTAGATTTCCTAATTCATCAGTTTTTATCAAATATACATCATCACCCCCAACTCCGAAAGAGCCCGTTTTCCCAACGATTACATATCCACCATCCCTAGTTAATTGCACGCAGGAACCAATATCTTGACCACTACCACCAAATGTTCTCGTAAAATAAATATATCTTTTTTTGAAGAATAAAAGTTTGGTGATTAATAATAAGCTTATGACAATTATTAAAACGAGTGTTAGCTTAGACCTTAAAATAAATTTCATAAAATTTTGCTTTTAATAAATAGAATTAAATTTTAGCTAAAACTGGACTCTCTTCAATAAATATTTTCAGAATCTCGCGATGACTCCAATTGATGGTAATATCGGCATGTAGGTTTGCACTTCATATTCAGTATAATCATCATTCCACTGATAATCCGAAACGTTTTGTCGGTTGTAAACATTAAGTACTTCGAGAAAGGTGACCAAAGTCCAAGATGAAAAACGCCATTCCTTAAGCAATCGAACATCAAGTTGATGAAATGCCGGGAAACGGCTTGAGTTTGGTTCGCCAAATTTTGGGAGATAGGTGCCGGATACCGTATCAACCCCGACAATTGGCGTAAAAGGACGACCCGACGAAAAATTCCATTTAATGCCTAATTGCCAAATTGAGCTAAGGTCATAAGTTCCAACTAATGTTACGTGATGCGGCAGGTCAAACTCCGGGCGTATCGTACCCGCATAATCATATTCGCTGCGCCGGGCAACCGTATAACTGTAAGAAACCCAACCGTTCAGTTTCTCAGCCAGTCGGCGCTGAACTAGAATTCCAGTGCCATAAGCATAGCCTTTGCCGTCATTATTAAAGCCCAATATCGAATCATTAAGCGGCAGCCGGTCAAATTTCTTATAAAACCCCTCTATTCGCAAAGCGAGCTGAGCGGGCAGTTCTGATTCAATCCCGGCAATAAAATGTTGCGCGCGGCGGGAAAGTAAATCGGGATTGCCATAACCGGCAGCCACCTCAATCAGGGGTGGTGTCTGATAGTAAATTCCCCAGCCGGCACGTAAGACTACATTTTTATTAAGCGACAGGGCGGTTGCCAGGCGTGGGCTTAAAGTTTGCTCTTTGGTCTTAAAAAAATAATCAGTTCGGACACCAATTTCTAAAGTCAGCGGATTAATCAGTTTCCAGTCATCGGCTAAATATAAACCGGCAAAGGGCGAACCCAAAGAAGTGTCGAGTTGCGAAACCGGCAGGTCCGGTCGGAGATGTTCTTGAGGATTGGCGAGTTTCGGCATCAACAGATTGATATCATTCGAGCGCCGGTCGAAAATAAAACCGGTCTTTATTTTATGGTTGGATGAAATATCCCAATTTATATCCTCGCGTGCGGCAAAAACCGTTTTTGCCTGTTTATCATACCAGCTATCACCGAGCAGGAAGCGGTATCGCCCTTGACTTACCGACAAGGTGAACTGCGACATAAATTTCGTACCCAAAAGTGAGTTAAGCCCTATTGAAAGAAGGGCTTTATCCGAATACCATTCCTCATCACCGGGAATATCAGGTTCGAAGTTAGAGAGTTTTATTACGGCATTGTCGCTTGCCCACAAACTGGTTAAGGATAATTTATGATTGGTAGTAATTTTATAACTCAGTTTTCCGGCTAAATCATAATAATTGGGGAATACTTCAAAATCCTTAGCCCATTCGGAAAGACCGATAATCAGGTCAAAATAAGAGCGCCGGACCGAAATTAAGAAAGAACCTTGCCCTTTAGTTCCGGGGATTGGTCCTTCCAGAACCTCTTCGGCAAAAACATTGGAAAGCGAGGTTGAGCTGTGCAGTCGATTATAATCGCCATCCCGCGTTTCAACGTCCAGCACGGCGGAGAGCCGGTCGCCATATTCGGCGCCAAAACCGCCGGTATAAAGATTAACTTCTTTTAATATCGCCGGGTTGAAAATTGAATAAACACCGGTACCGCCGATTTCCATATGAAATGCACTGGTGATCCAGCCCTGGTCGAACAGAACTAAATTTTCTTCGGACCGACCGCCTTGAACATAAATCGGTGCAGCTGGTCCTTGCGCGGCAACTCCCGGCATCGTTGAAAGAACCATAAACATATCTCCTTGAGTGCCGGGCGTGGTTTTGATTTCCTGAACCCCAAGAATCTGGTCAGGTTTATCCACGCCTCGGCTGATGCCATAATGACCGGGTGTTACGACTAAAACTGGCATACTTACTACTTCGGGTTGTAGAAAAACTCTAAAATTCCGAGTAGCACCATCTTCGATAACTACTTTCTGCACATCCGCTTTATAACCAATCATTGAGATTTGGACATTATGAATTCCTTCCGGAATCGAAGGAATATAAAACCTGCCATTTTTATCGGCGGCGGTTCCTTTTGCCAAATCAGTAAATACGACATTGGCACCAAACAGCGGATCGCCAGTAGCACGGTCATATACCTGTCCGGATAATGTGCCGAAGGCATAGATTAAAGTTGGGATAACCAATATAAAGCTCATTAAATATTTGTTCTTCATTATTTTCCTTTCTGCGCGATTACCATCATTCTTCTTGAATCGCTGGTGAGAGGTTTTGAATCCCAGTCGCCAAAAAATCGAGATGATTTAAACCCGGCTTTTTTTAACAAGCAGGACATTTCTTTCCGGTTATATAGCCGGATAAAAAATGGCTTATCTTTTCTAATACCGTTTCTGATTACAATCCGTTTATTATAAAATCGTCCGGTTGTTTTATCATAAGTATTACGGTCAATCATCAAATCCTTTCCCTTTTCACTCACGATAAAAGGAAGAAATCGTTTTTGTAATGAATCGACATTTAGAATATCAAGACTGAACATACCATTTGGTTTTAGCGCTCGGGAAACATTCTTAAGAACCAGAAAATTTTCTTTATTCCCAAAATAACCAAAAGCCGTATACATAAGAATCACCCGGTCAAATTCGTTTTTAAATTTAATCTTCCGCATATCGTGATGGATATATTTAACCCTCACACCTTTAGCCTTCGCATCTCTTTTCGCGATTTTGAGAAAACCTTTAGTAATATCGACCCCGGTAACATTATGACCTAATGCCGCCAATCGGTTGGCGTGTCTGCCATGACCGCAAGCTAAATCGAGAATTGTCATTGGTTTTCCAAGCTTAAGCTCTCTAACTAATAAATCAACTTCTTTTTGGGTTCGCTCTTCGGTTAAGCCGTCTTGATAAAAATACAAATAATCATTAGGCGCGAAAACAGCTTTAAAATTAAATCTTAATTTATCGATAGCAAAATCTCCTTTTGATTTTCAAAGAAGAGTTAATGACTTTTGAATACGATTACAACTAATTATTATTTATTTCTTTTTGTAATACCACTAAATTTTTATGTCTTTGACCAGATTCCTAAAAGGTTACCTGAAGGGTCACGGAATAAAGCATAGGAACCGAATCCGCCGCCGATTTCGGTCTTTTCTTTTTCTATCTTACCTCCAGCCGAAGTAATCTGTTTCAAAGCAGCCGGTATATCATCAACTTCGATATGAAGGATAAAGGGACCATCGGTGAAGTTTTTGGTATCCAGCATAAGCCCGCCACCAACACCGTTACCAGTCGTAAAAACTAAATAATTAGGTCCCATATCCTCGAATTTCCAGCCAAAGATTTTGCCGTAAAAATCGCGGGCAATTTTTAAATCTTTGACCATAATTTCGATATGAGCAAAACTGCCGACCATAAAACCTCCTTTTAACGGAAATCGTTAAGCGTTAAACGAAGCCCGTATCGGTTGACGTCAAACGTTGAACGGCAGACGAAACGGGCAGCGATTGACGAGAGCCCCATAGACCATTGAATCTATTAGTGTCCGCAGCAACCGCCGGATTTTGGTGCTTTGCCGATGTATTTCTCCGGATTTTTGTCGAATTCCTTTTTGCAGCCAGGTGCGCAAAAATAATAGGTTTTACCTTTATATTCACTTTTAGCCGGAGCGGTCTTTTCATCGACATCCATGTTGCAAACCAGGTCCATTACCATTTATATCATCTCCTTTCTCTTTTAAATTATAATACTCAATATATCTGGTAAAACAATAATGTCAATCTTTATAAAAGGAATTTTCCCCGCCCCATCTTTATAAAATGAGGCGGGGAATTTGAAAAGACAAAGGTTTTAATTTTTCTTGATTAAGCTGTAGAGTACACCGCCTAAGCCAATAGTATTGGTTACGTAGAGAATAATCAAACCGAGGGCAAAAACGATTGGTCCTAAGATACTAATGTCGCGTAGAATTGCTCCAAGAATCGGGATTATCATTATTGCTATCCATCCTAAGCTAAAAGTGCCGATTCGATTCTCAATCTGCCAGTTGAAACCCTTCTTTATCCTTACGCCAATTATCACAGATATTGCCGTAGCCCCGAACAATAATCCAACCAATATCGCCAGAATAAATAACGGAATAATCGGTATTCCGATGATTGAAACTGCCAACAAGACAATTAAAGGCACGTATAAAATTTCAATGCCGACACCGCAGGCAACCGGAATCCAAACATTGCTTTGAATCTTCTCAACGATTCGGTCAATTGCGTGGGGAAATATAACCAACACTAAAAGGTTGAGGATATAAAAAACGATTAAGGCGGCGATGGTGATGAAAGCACCGAAAACGTGCTGTCCTGGAACCCATGGTACGCCGGGCATTCCTGAAAACTTGCCGGGAAAGCGGAAGGCGGTGGCGATTCTGGGTAGAATTTTACTGAGGTGTCCGACCTTGATTGATTTGATTTCGCCTTTGACCACAGCATTCGTATCCCGGTTAACCGACCCGCCAATCATACTAATTTCTCCCTCCACGATTGAACCGGAATCGAGTTCAACCGTACCACCCGCCACAAAAATATCGCCCTTAATTAATCCTTGATTCTTAATGTTTCCGCCAAAAACTGCCGCATCTTTCTCAATAATACCCATCACCGAAAGATTACCGCCAAAGACCGCCACATCGCCCGCAATACTGCCATTCACATCGACCTTTCCACCCATAACCGCCAAATCGCCTTTAATTACGCCATCGATAACGGCATTGCCACTGGTAACAACAACATCTTCTTTTATAGTCTTATCCTTAGCCACATTATAATCGCCTTTCACTTTTACTGCAGTAAGACGGTCAATATTCTTGACATCGAATTTATCGGCGAAGGCTATTGGTAAACCCCGCACTAATTGAACGTGAGATTTTGCATTGCTACTTAACAATACGTTTTTTACCCCATCTCCCTGGCAATTGGTGCTGGGTAAATCTAAAGCAGCGTAAGATATTTGGCTATCGCTATGCTTGCTAATTTTATTTGGTATTGGTCTATCGGCAGTAACAACGATTTTGGGCATCATTATAAAGTTATTTTGATTAAGGACTCTGGGTGCGTTAACGACGATACCTGGGGTAAATTTTGCATTTTGCGCAGCTAATTTGTTATCGGCAACTAAAATTAAAGCCCCGATCATCAGGATTATCATTAAAATTGCTCCAATTATACGGTACATTTTGACTCCTTTCTCAACGATTTACCGAACAGATAAAATAATATAACACTTAAGATTAATCCAAGTGCCGGCAGGGTCGGATTAAATAAGCCCTTGGCAAACGGTGTCACAATATGGCTGAGCGTGGTAATTATAATCTGGACTTTATCGAAAAACCTAACCATTGCCGGGGTTGAAACCAATGTTTTGGTTATAATCTCTCGCGTCCAGGGCGAAAATACGAGAAATAGCAACGAAGCCACCCACCCGGCAGCAAAAACCGCGGCAACTCTTGCCCAGACCGGTGATTTCTTTAATCCCAGCTTGCTCAAAACGCGGTCGTTAAAATCGGTATTAGGGTAAAACTCAACAAGTTCGAATAACGATTGTTCGGTTTGCCTAAGTTCTTGATAAAGCTGTTGACAATCCGCACATTCGGCTAAATGAAGGTCTAACGCTTTCTTATCTTCCGCCGTTGCTTCACGGTCCAGAATCTTTTGGATTAATCGCTCGATATTTTCGTGTCTAATCATTACTATTTTATACGTAAAATACGAGAAAAGGTTTCATGGAAAATTAAACCACAGAGATAGCAGAATAAAATTAACCACTGAAGACACTGAACACACAGAAAATGAATTCAGTGATTTTCAGTGTCCTCTGTGGTTTATTCTTCTTTCAGCAGTTCTCGAAGTTTTAACCGAGTCCGGTGCAACCGGGTCTTTATGGTTGTGGTCGGGATATTTAATATCTTACTAATTTCTTCATAGGATTTTTCTTCTTTATGAAACAAAATCATTATTTCCCGGTCAATTGGTGTAAGCTGGATAAGTGCCTGGTCAATCGTAGCCAATTTCTGTTTATTTTCATAATCTTTAGTTAAGTCTTGGCTTGAAGAAATATCTAAATATTTTTCATCGAGATAATCATAGTTGATTTTGTTCTTTCTTAAGAAATCAATACTTAGATTGTGAGCAATTGTATAAAGCCACGTGGAAAAGGTTTTAGTTTGGTCAAAAGATTTTAAAGATTTAAAACATCGAACAAAAGTATCAAAAGTTATTTCTTCGGCATCGTGATAATTTTTCACTATCCGATAGATATAACTGAATATCCTGCCTTTATAGGAATTCAGCAGACGTCGACAAGCGTCTTCCTCGCCCTGTAAGGCGCTGGCAATTAATTGCGCTTCGTTATTTAGGTCATTTTTCATTCAGATTGATTCTCGAGTCAATCTAATGATTATACGAAAAATCCTAATGTCAAGTTCCATTTTTACGAGACCTCTGAAAAAGTCATTTTTACCACGAAAGAAACCACAGAGGACACTGAATACACAGAAAAGAAATAATTCTTTGAATTCAGAGTCTTCAGTGCCTTCAGTTGTTAATTCTGATTTCGTGCCCTTGGTCTCGCATTTATCAAATTCTTTTTCGTGTTTTCGTGTCCTTTTCGTGCTTTTCGTGGGCGCTTTGGTTTATTCTTATTTTGGTCACCTCGCTGATTGTCTTATTCTTTTTGTGGTTTTTATCCTTTCGTGTTTTCGTAGTATTCCTTGCTTTTCTCTTCGGCGCTCGGTGGACACTTCGTGTAGTGACCGACTCTGCGAGTTACGTGTTTTCGTGGTTTTCAGAACTCTCTTTTTTTTCGCTCTTGACTTTATATCCTATAGCGTATACTTGATTGATGTATGAAAAGGAGGATTTCATGAACTCAAAAATTGTATTTACCATATTATTAATTAGTCTCAGCACCTTTGCCTTTGGTGACTGGACAAGTATCGGACCGAATGGCGGTCAGATTTACTGCGGCGCAATCAGCTCGGATAGTTTACCGGTTATTTATGTGGTACCAACGAACTATCCTACCCCTTTGCTCAAGACTATTGACCGAGGTCAGAACTGGACCAACACTGCGGGCAGTCTTTTTTCCTATCCTAACGCAATAGCAGTTGACCCGACCGATGCCAATATCGTATATACCATTATCAGTAGCCAGTGTTACAAAACCACCAATGGGGGTACAAGCTGGACTCAGTATTCCATTCGCACCAACGCTTACTTTGACGCTTTAGTTATAAATCCGCTCAATAACCAGGTTTTGTTTGCGGGTGGTTATGCTTATGATGGAAGTTTCTGGCGTCCTTGCGTGGCGCGCAGCACCAACGCCGGTGAGATTTGGACCGTAATTAATACCGACACTGCCACCAGCTCTTACAATTACTCGGTAGCGATTGACCCGGTGGATACGACAATCGTCTATGCCGGTGGCTATGCCAATTCCCGCTCCTCATTTTATAAATCGACTGACCGGGGTGAGACCTGGACCCGGTACGAATTTCCGACCGATGTCTATTATGTCTATTCACTTCATGTCAGCCCGCTTAACCACAATATCATCTTAGCCGGCGCTCTGCAGGGCATTATGCGCTCGACCGATGGAGGTCAAACCTGGACCAGGCAGGTTAATAATTCTTATAACTATTCAATGTCGGTTGCTCCGGAAGAACCGAATGTTATCTATACTGGTTCCTATACCACGGTCTATCACAGCAATGATACCGGTCGCACCTGGGTTAGTAGTGGCACTGGTATCTTTGGCAGTACGGTGCGCTGTGTTCTGGCTGACCCGCAGGATAATGGAACTGTCTATTGTGGAACTACGGCTGGAATGTTCAAATCAACCGATTATGGTGTAAACTGGCAGGAGATTAACAACGGTATCTTAGTCGGAGAAATTCCGGTTACAAGTATTATGCCCAGCGAACCGCATACGGTTTACGTTCAGGCAACCGATAATGCCATTTTCAAATCGACCGACGACGGCAATACCTGGCAGCGCCAACCGGTGGTTCTTTCTTGTGGCAACGTCTGTAATATCTGTTTTGACCCGGTCAATCCTTTACGAATCTGGATGTTCGAAGGGTCGGGCTGAGGCAACGCCGAGCTCTTTAAGAGCGAAGACGGCGGGTCCGTCTGGCAAACTGTAGGAAGCTGGTTGAATGATGGTGGCAATATGGTAGTGTCACCGCACAATTCCGACATTATCTTCTGTGTCGGCAATTATTATATCAATAGCACATATCATACGGGTATACTACATTCCATTGATGGTGGCATAACCTGGGAACATGATACGGTGGATACTGGTGGCAGAGCCTGGACTGTGGCATTTGACCCGGTCGACCCTAACAAAGTCTATGTCGGGGGAGATACCGGCTATTCTTATTCTTCTCTTTACATCTCGACCGACCTTGGAATAACCTGGAATCAGAGCCGCACCGGATTAAGAGGAATAGTTAATGTAATCACCCCTGACCCATATAATAATCAGATTGTCTATTGCGGCACCAATAATGCGGTTTTTAAGTCAACTAATGGTGGGAGCACCTGGGATTCGCTGACTTGTCGGCGACAAATCAAGGCGCTGGTGATTGATTCGACTAATACCGATATCATCTATGCCGGGACTAATGGTTATGGCGTTTATGTCTCGACTAATGCTGGTGCAGGCTGGGATACTCTCAACATCGGTCTAACCAATAAGAAAATTATCTCGCTTGCCTTGCGCAGCGGTGAAGAGCCGATACTTTTTGCTGGAACTGATGGTAATGCGGTTTTTCGCACCATACCGTTTACCGCGGTGGCAAATGAACCGCAACCCACAAATAACGGACGACGATTCACGTTTTCGGTTTTGCCTAATCCCTGTTATGGTGTTGCTAAAATCTCGATGCAGTTAAATGAACCATCTAAAGTTGGACTGTGCATCTATGACCGCAGCGGTCGTCGGGTTGCCAACTTTGGCAATCATCATCTGCCACCCGGAAATTGGTTCTGGCAATGGGACACTCGAAATGTCGCTAATGGCATTTACTTCTACGAGTTAACCGTAGATGGTGCAACAACAACCAGCAAGGCAATAGTAGTGAAGAGGTAAAACTGACGATTTAATCCTTGCCTCACATATAAAAATAAGTACGTCTGTGGGGGATTGAAGAAAAATCATCTTTGTCCTTTATCAAATACGACGCAGCGTTGTTTAACAATTAGAACATAAAAGGCGACATTCATCTATTAACCACTCCTAAATATTTGCGATAATACCCTTTGGTATTGCCAATCCCCTTAGTTAAAATATATTGTTTGGGAATTGATAACATAAACGGACTAAGATATACTATAATTTATTGGATATCTTAGACTTAAGTAAATTATTGACTAATGACAAAAAAGCAAAGACTTTTCTTAAGAAATTTAGGTGGACAAAAG
>Ga0315274_10000079_pt1 | contig 136318 bp, 135 predicted proteins | sample YL17G02_20_MG_FD_203700 | JGI IMG/M metagenome (GOLD analysis project Ga0315274, IMG submission 203700) | Sediment microbial communities from Yellowstone Lake, YNP, Wyoming, USA - YL17G02_20 | ecosystem: Environmental > Aquatic > Freshwater > Lake > Sediment | place: USA: Wyoming | collected...
CCATAACACAGACATCCGGTACAACAGACGCGTACGGAGAAGTGGAGAATTTGGGGATATTCAGTTATTACTCGAATGCCTACCTGCTGGCCTACGGGCAGAACATAACGGACAACATATCATTTGGGCTGACCGCCAAGTACCTTACAAGCGACATGCCGGGGCTAGTCTCTGTGGAGGGAGGCTCCGCCTGGGGATATTCTGTAACTCCGGGTATCCTTTACAGGCCATCTCAGAACCTGTCCATAGGGTTCAAGCTTGATGAGGCGGTGAATTACCAGAGGTGGGGGACGGATACAGAGGAGATCGCACCGTCAAAGTACAGGCTGGGGATAGCATACGCGATGCTCATTATGAATTATCCGCTTCTTTTGTCCTGCGATATCAGCCAGGTTAACAAGGCCGGATACGCTGCAGAGGCGAGTGGTGGCGCTGAGCTGCAGCTTGGGCAGTTCGCATTAAGGCTTGGGACATCCGACGGCGCACTTACGGCTGGAGCAGGATTCGGGGTAGAGCATGTGCGGATAGATTACGCCTACGTCACGCAGACAAGCCTTTCAAAGGACAATGTTCACAGGGTCAGCCTCACGGGAATGTGGTGATGTTTAAACACTTGAATTTACCCCGTACTAAAGTATAATTAATCTGCTAATGAATAAGAGGGGATATTGCATTCTTTTTGTCATGTTCGCGGTCCTGGCCGCTGCCCAAATACCCGCGTATTCCGCACCACAGAAGGAAACCGGCATAACAGGAGCGGTAAATCTTGGCATGACAAGAACACAGGTCATAAAGATACTCGGCAAGCCCCAATCGCCCCAAGAATACGATTTCTTTTATACGAAGGGCAATGATGAGCTTATAGTCTGCTTCAATGAGAAATCCAGGCTCGTTGAGGCCGTAATTGTGAGGGGGACCGGTCAAATATATTCCCTTGGAGGCGTAAAGCTGGGAAGCCCCGCTTCTCTCGTTAAACAGGCATACGGCGAGCCGGAAAAAGTCGTTGAATACAAGAAAAGCAATGTCGCATGCTGGTACTACCCCTCAAAAAATGTCTGCTTCGCCCTTAACGGTGACAAAGTTAAGTCTTTCAGTGTTAGCAATTGCAGCGTTGGAAGATAGTCTTTTCCTTGACGAACTGTCATTAGAGATACAACCATGAAAAGAAATAGGACAAAAGTAGTCTCCATCGGGCGTGTAAGGATCGGCGGCGCAAATCCAATAGCCGTCCAGTCCATGACAAAAACATTCACGCGCAACGTGGATGCCACCGTCGCGCAGATCAAAAAACTGGAGGAAGCCGGCTGCCAGATCGTCCGCTGCGCGGTACCCGAAGAACGCGATGCGCTTGCCATCAGTAAAATTAAAAGACAGATAAAGATACCTCTTGTTGCGGACATACACTTTAATTATAAACTTGCCATACTGGCCATCGAGGCGGGATCTGACAAGATAAGGATAAATCCCGGGAATATCGGCGGCACGGATGAGCTTAAGGCAGTCGTCTCTGCTGCAAAGGAGAGAGGAATCCCCATCAGGGTAGGGGTGAATTCCGGTTCGCTTGAAAAAGAGATATTGGCAAAGTATAAACATCCCACGGCCAGCGCACTGGCCGAATCCGCCCTCAAGAACGTCCGCCATCTGGAAAAATTGGGATTCACGGATATCGTTGTTTCGATCAAGTCCGCTAGCGTTCCGGTGACCATAGAGGCATACAGGATGCTTGCGGCAAAAGTTGATTATCCACTTCATGTCGGCGTTACTGAGGCCGGCCTGGGAATGGCAGGCACGGTAAAGTCCTCCGTCGGGATCGGCACACTGCTGTCGGAAGGGATAGGGGACACGATAAGGGTATCCTTGACCGGAGATCCCGTGGCGGAAGTGATCGTTGCCAGGGAAATATTGAAATCACTGGAGCTTGCGAAGGCGGTAAATATCATATCATGCCCAACGTGCGGCAGGTGCAGGGTAAATATCCCGAGGATAGTGAAAATGGTCGAAGAAAATACAAGGGGGGTTAAAAAAAGCCTGAAAATTGCTATAATGGGGTGTGCCGTGAACGGTCCCGGCGAGGCGGCGGACGCTGACGTGGGATTCGCGGCTGGAAGCGGGGGAGGAGTCATTTTCAGGTCAGGAAAAATAGTCAGGAAAGTAAAAGAAAACGCCGTTGCACATGAGCTGCTCAGGGAGATCAGGAGGCTAATATGATAGATAGATATACGCTTGAAAAGATGAAATCGATATGGAGCGAGGAGAACAAGTTCCGTAAATGGCTTGAGGTAGAGCTTGCGGCATGCGAGGCATGGAAAATGCTCGGCAAGATACCGGACACATCCCTCAGGAAGATAAAGAAAGACGCCAAATTCTCGGTAAAAAGGATCAACGAGATAGAAAAGACCGTTGACCACGACGTAATAGCATTCCTGACGAACGTGGCTGAGCACGTCGGCCCCGATTCCAGGTTCATACACATGGGAATGACGTCATCTGACGTGGTTGATACCGCACTTTCGCTGCTTATGAGGGAATCCGCCCAGCTCATAATTGCTGACATAGAAGGGCTGATCAAGGCGTTAAAGGAGAAGGCCAGGAACTACAAGTTCACCCCTATGATAGGCCGCAGCCATGGCGTGCATGCCGAACCTACCACCTTTGGTCTTAAGATGGCTCTCTACATGATGGAGATGAAGAGGAACCTGGAGAGGATGGCAAAGGCCAAGGAAACCGTCAGCGTGGGGAAGTTTTCCGGAGCTGTGGGCACATATTCGAACATCGACCCCAAAGTGGAGGAAATAGCGTGCAAGAAACTTGGCATCAAGAGGGCCGAAGTTTCCACACAGGTAATACAGAGGGACAGGCATGCCGAGTATCTGTCATCCATCGCCATAACGGCGGCAACGCTGGAAAAGATCGCCACTGAGATACGCAACCTGCAGAGAACGGAGCTGCAGGAGGTAGAGGAACCGTTCAAGAAAGGCCAGAAGGGGTCATCCGCCATGCCGCACAAAAGGAATCCCATCACCTGCGAAAGGATCTCGGGGCTTGCCAGGGTGCTCAGGGCAAACGCGATGGTCGCGCTGGAGAACATCGCCCTCTGGCACGAAAGGGACATTTCACATTCATCCACGGAAAGGATAATAATGCCGGACAGCTCGATACTCATTGACTACATGCTGCAGACATTGACCAGGATAATCGATAACCTTGTGGTCTATCCCGAGAACATGAGAAAGAACATCGACAAAACACAGGGGCTGATATTCTCCCAGAGGCTGCTTTTATTGCTCATAGGCAAAGGCCTGAGCAGGGAAGAGGCCTACAAGATAGTGCAGTCAAATGCCATGAAAGTGCGGGGCAGGACGCCCCTTAAGGACGAGGTCATGGCGGATCCCGTTGCCACGAAATACCTCTCCAACAGGGAAATTGAATCAGCGTTTGACATCAATTATTACCTGAGGAACGTGGGGGAGATATTCAAGAGGATCGGATTATGATGTTCAACGCAAAGGTGTATGTAAGGATGAAAAAGGGGCTTCTGGACCCTCAGGGGACCGCGATAGCGGGAGCTCTCAAGTCGCTTGGTTTCTCGGATGTCCAGGAGGTAAAGGTGGGCAAGCTCATAGAAATAGGGCTGAAAGCTGCCGACAAGAAGGATGCCGGCAAAAAGATAGAGGAAATGAGCAGGAAGCTCCTCGCGAATCCTGTTATAGAGGTCTTCAGCTGCGAGATAGAGGAAGGGTAAATGCGCTTCGGAGTTGTGATATTCCCCGGCAGCAACTGCGATTATGACTGCTACAATGTCGTAAAAAGGGTCATTAAACAGCCCGTTGAGTTCATCTGGCATGGCGATAGAAAGCTTGACCACTTCGGCTGCATAATACTTCCCGGCGGTTTTTCCTACGGCGATTACCTGAGAGCGGGCGCAATAGCGCATTTCGCCAACATAATGGGAGAAGTAAAAAAGTTCGCGCAAAAGGGCGGTCTTGTGATAGGCATATGCAACGGTTTCCAGATATTGACCGAAGCGGGATTGCTCCCGGGAGCGCTGCAAAGGAACAAAAGCCTCAAGTTCATCTGTAGAAATGTGCACCTGAAATGTGAGAACAATAAGACACCCTTTACGAACAAACTTAAAAAGGGCCAGGTTTTGAGCATCCCCATCGCTCACGGGGAGGGCAATTATACCGCCGATGAAAGGGCAATAAGGGAGCTCGAGCGGAACAAACGGGTTGTTTTCAGGTATTGCGACGAAAAGGGCGGGGTATCCGATGAGTCAAATCCCAACGGGTCGATGAACAATATAGCCGGAATATGCAACAGCAGACGGAACGTCATCGGGATGATGCCTCACCCGGAACGCTGCAGCGAAAAGATACTTGGCTTTGAAGACGGCAGAGCAATCTTTGATTCGATATTAAAGAATAAAGATTAAATCGGCTGCCTAGCCTTACTTGATCAATCCCTTTTCCTATTTTACAAAATAAAGTGTTCCGATCAAAACAATAGAGATCAGAAGGAAAAGGACTCCAACAAACAGCTTATGTCCCAGCATCCAGTCGTCTATCTCAAATATCCTGTTAACTGTCCCACTCAACCCCTTTATCATTCCCGGGAAAAGAAGATACCCTATTGCCAGGAATAAAGAAGCAAGGACCCCGAGCATGATCGCTGTTCTTCCCGCGGAAAGGATCAATACTTTTACCAATTCAACCATTAATTTCACCCCCTCTGATAGGCTGGATTATACTTTAAAGCCATTCAAGTTTCAAACCTATTTCACTCATTAAAAGAAGCCTGTTTTTACCCCTTCCGGGCCCAAATGAATTCTCATCAAAAAGTGAAATTTCCAGTGAGATCTGACGATATAATTATAGAGGGGAGAAAAGCACAGATTATATAGCCCCGTAAGAACAACAGATTTCATGCAAGATTATGTGCTTTTAACACGATAATAATAGTAGTAGGAACGGATAATCTGATATATTTATTAAATGGAGGGGAGAAATATGAGTGGTCAAAGTAATGGTTTAGGAGCAGTAGCAAGAGGGGGGAGTGTACCGGCCGGGAAGGTTCAATTGCCGACATATATTTCCAATAGTGTTCTTGAGGGAGGGTTAATGTGGCTTGGGGATGGCGAGTGCAAGGCTAACCTTACCGTGCTATCCGCATATGGGCACAGTAAATCTGTATTATCTATAAAAGAATTCGCAGAGGGGCTTCAGAGACATGCGAATATGAGTGGCTATCAGCTTACAATGCAGTTGCCAAATGGGACAAAGGAAGGAACAAAGATTGTATTTAACCCACAAGGAAATCCAGGCAAAGCTCTTGGGCAGATAGCCGCATGGGCAAAAACCCTGAAGCCAGCAAACCAAGGTCCCGTTGCGCAGGTAGGCGAAGGATCACCAAATGAAGCATCCAAAGGTACCGGATCGGAAGTATCCCAAGAAAGCGGATCTGCAGTAATTGACGGATTAATAGCGGCAGCTAATGTCGCTTACGGTGCAAAAAGTGCGGTCGGCAATGTAGGGAAAAGCGCATATAATGCGGCTACAGCTCCAACAGATTGGGAGATTAACGCAAGAAGGGTGTTTACCAAGAAGCCTGAATAATAGAATAGAAAGGGATAAAATAATATGTGGCACCCAAATCACACGGCTATTTCCCCGTCAACGGTCATAAAAACCCTTAAAAATCCATCAAATTATCTGAAATTTTTGTGCCCTTTTGACGATATATAGGCAGAGAATAGCGCGATCCCGTACATTTGGGAGGAAGTAAAAAATGGGAGTGCAGGAAATACCAGGCTATATAGTGCGTCGCGAAGCACTTAATGCCGCCCGAAATATCGCAAGGGCCAGCGGTGATCCGGACGTGGTAGAGCAAGGAGACCTCAAAAAAACCTCTGTGATCGTCAAAGGTAAAAATAGCCCTCTTGATTACAGATCGGTACAAAAAGAAGCGGATTACAGCCTTGGAGGAAAGGCTATTACGGCAGAGGAATTTGCCGCATACCTTCAGAAGTCCGCGGATGCCGGCAACCAGCCTGTGACCGTGATATTAAGCAACGGTCAAAGGATAGACATATCCCCCCTTGAAAGGAACTACGATAGCCGCGGCTTCGCTGATTCTCCTATACTTAAAACGCTTTCTTCCGCTCCTGCAGAAGAAGTGCCAACCCGTATTGATGATCACTTCAAGAAAGGCGGTTATGCCTACGAAGATAACAGCGAATACCTGTTCCCATGGGAATTCTATAGAACTCAGAAAGGCGACTGCAATGATTATTCCAATTTCGCCCACTATATTCTAAGCAAAGCCGGTTATTCTCCGCGATTCTTCTTGATGTACGGGCCCCAGCAGCTGAAATCAGGTGAATCTCCCGAAACCATCGATATTTGCGCTTATTCCGACAAAAACGGTATTTGGAACTATTTTGATAACAATGGTTTGCATGAAGTACAGGCATCAAGCCTTGATCAGCTTCTTAATTCTGAGTTCCCGGGCAGCAGGCCGATCGAGGTAAAAGTGGAAAATGGAAAAGTTATAGTTTCAGAAGAAGCCCGCAAACTCTTACGCCCCGCTAAATAACAAAAGCAGGGTAGGGGGCACACCTACACTCGCAAGTGACGATTCAAGTGATGATTCAAAAATCCATCTATTTTACTTTATTTAATCATAACTTTTATTGATATAACGCCAATATTTCACTATATTTAACCCGCAAATTCACGCTTTAATTGATTTTATGCCTCCCTTATGCGTTTTGCCGCAATAATGGGCCCTTTTATGTCCCGGATCGATGTATTTGATGCACAAATGACCCTTTTATAGCTTGATTTGATGGTTTTAGACGATCAACACATAAAACATACCATATTATAGAGGAATTCCAATCAAATCACACGAATACACGCCAGAGCAGCATGACATTATTCAAAATCAATCATTTCTGATCATACTTGAGCTCGCTTAAAAGACTGAAGATGCCATTCTTGAAGCCTATTACTTGACATAAGATATATTATGCGACGCTATATATGAGTTAATTTAAAGGTTAGCAGCTTAATGGGATCGTTTATGGACGCGCCTATCTTTTCTTCAGTTCTTCCAGGAAGTCATTTGCAAAGGCGTCTGAGTACCTGTATATGTTCACAGTAATGAAGTTCTGGTCGATAACAATGTCCTTTTCCACGTAATTTATGCCCATTTTCTGTATTGTTTTGGCAAGAGATGGGTGCACAGTTACCTTAACGTCCTTTAAAAGGCCCCATTTGGCAAGATAATACGGCATATTGTCCATTGCACCGATCAATTTGCCCCTTGAATTGAATTCCTTGACCTTGGCCTCTAAAGTCGGACTTTCATAGAATTTCTTCGATAAATAGCCGCCAACTAGTATCAATGCATCATATTTATCAACATTTATCTGGTCGATGGTCAAATTCGGCCTTACTTTGATTGTATCAGTGCCTAAAGCCACCTCGCGGGTGGACTGTGACGCTACTTCCACCGTGTACCCTCCCCTGCTCAAAATAACTTTTGGGATGGTATATTCGTCATCCGGAAAATTGTATTGAGGAATAATAATAAGGATATAGCCGGATTTGCCAATGGCCGCTTCTGACGTTGAAGGAACATTCGCATCGAGGGTTTCACAATAAGCAACAGAATCGCATAAGCACATCGCACAAAACATTAATACAAAAACAGCGTATTTAATTATGCGGTTTATCCTAATGTTGCCCCTAGAAGTCAATGTTTATGCCAAGAGACACAAGGGTGGGAAGTCCAAAGCCAAGCCTTGTCCTCACATTATCGTTTATGAGCCACATCGTGCCCATTTCCAGGTTCAAGGGGATTATGCCCGCAAAGGTGCCAAATTGCACATATTTAAGCGTTTTTATCCCCACTTCATCCCTTACCATAGAGGGGATCTTCTTTTCTTCCACAAATGCGCCGTACTTGCTCCTTATAGACTCAAGCGCGCTCCTAAGCTGTTTTTCCGTAGGCTGACCGCTTATCCATGTGTATCCGTACCCAAGGACGCATGTTATCCCGTATTCGCATTTGGGATAGCCAAAGCCGTCCTTTTCCACAAAACCGATCAGCGGATTGCCTCCCAATCCGATGCCTAAGGTGAGATGTTTATTTATCTTGTAAAGGTCCTCATAGGCGAATTCAACATTGACCATCTTTGGCTTTTCCGCCTGCTTCTCCACTTGTTTCGCTTCTTCGACCCTCGTTGGATATAAAGGCCCCCCCGCCAACGTTGGCACGCATGTTATCACAAATATCGCCAGGAACATGGCTATCTTTTTCATATATAGCCCTCCTTTTTTCAATATTTTACCACTTGCTCGGGGTAAGCTCAAACGAAAAATTAAATTCGCTTCTGTAGGCGTCTATGTCGTTCTTCAGGATATACTCGAATATCAGGTTGTAACAATGCATTCCCAGGATCCATTCATATCTTACGCTGTAAAGGTCCCAATCCGGGAGGTCGTAATTGGCCTTGATCACAAACGATGAATACCATGCCTTGATCTTAATGGAGCCTGTAAATTGGTCGAAGGGTGAATACCAGTATCCTTCAAAAAGGTACGGGGAAAATCCGTCCTGGTTTATGTAATGGATATGGCCGTATTGCAACGTCAGCTTGTCGAAATAGTCCTGCTGAAGGTACAGTTGCTGGCGCGACCTGTTCCAGTGCTTGGATGGGTCCCCGTATTCCGACGCGCTGGTATCAATAATGGCATTGAATTTGCCGGGCCATCCCAGATCCGTTGCATAGGTAATGTCCGCAAAGTAATTCGTTCTAGGGCCTGAAGTTATGTATCCTTCCGGTAAAACAGTTTCCACTTCCAGGACCTCCTCTGAAACCGTTGCCGTGCTTGCCTCCCAGAAGTAAGTAAAAGCATCGCTAAGAAGCGGTATAGGCTTCCTGTTCGACCTTAATGTGGTCATAGGCGTGAAGCTTACCCTGCTGAAGGGAGCTTCATTCCTATCAAGATTGATCCTTTCCCTGTGGGAATATTTGAGCTCCAATTCGTATGAATATTTTCCGCCCGGCCGGTAATAATCGTAAATTAAAGATTTCTCATCCTCCTCGCTTACCAGTTTCGGGCCAAGGGACAGATAATGGGTTATGCTGCCATAATTCCCCTCCCCGTAATTGCTACCCATCCTGATCTCCCCTTCATTTAGCTCGTTAAGAATTGAATAATTTGTGCTTATGCCGGCGCTGCCTTTATTATATTCTGAATAGCTTAAGAGCAGCTTCGCGTACCACCTTGGACTGAAATACCAGTTGAATCCCTGCCTGATGAACGGCCCGTCAACTGGATTCGCCCCCATTTCGGGAACTGGAGGTGTTGGTTTTATCTCTTCCATGGTTTCCTTTGCGGCGGCCGTGGTCTTGGACCTCTCCGTTTTCGCCTTCTTAACAAACTTCGACTTTGGGACGGGCGCTGAATAAACAAAGGTGGGTACTGGAATTATGGGCGCTATCCATACCCAGCAGGTGGAATAATACGCCACAATAAGCCCGGTAGCGGGATAGAGAGCGATCTGCTGCCCCGAAAAATGATAGTGCGATGCCGGTTCGTTGCAACCTGTAAAATATGCATCGAATAGCTCAAATTTGTCCTTGCTTATGGTCAAGTACCTTCCGCCAAGATATGTTTCCCCGAAGTTGATCCTAACCTTATCGGCATTACCTGTCTTGTTCCAGTAGTAATATTCCAGATTGCTCCCGGAAACCCTGTAACCTTCCCTTTCGAACGTGAATTTATCCATTGCGGTGATCTTCTCGTCCTTGAAATAGCGTATGACATAGGGGGACTCTATCTTGAAATCGCTTCCCTTTACGACAACGTTGCCTTTTGCGATCAGGATATCTCGATATTTATCATAATGCTTGTAATCAGCAGTTATATCGATATTCGCCGCAGAGCAGCTATTGGAGAGGATTAATAATAAGCAGAATGCCAAATAATTTTTTATAATCACTTTGATCTTGAATCGGAATATCTTCCTGATTCCCCGATCCCCGGATATCCTAATATCCTCTTACTTCGCGTATCTCTTCAATACCTTGCTTGCGTCGGTTGACGCCTTCTTGAACTCATCGAACGCATCCTTTGCGTTCCTCACTGTCGCCTTTATATCGGAAGTGAAATCCGGATCGCTTACAAGCTTGTCCATTGCGGTAATGATGCTGTCCAACCTCTTGCTGACCCTGTTTATAGTATCTGACGCCAGGCTCAGGCTCTTTATCATCTCATCAAACCCTCCCTTTGCAAGAGCCTTGCTAAGTCCTGCCGCCACCCTGTTGATCTCATAGGTGGACCTCTCAATGTTCAATAATGTGTCCTTGGCCGCCTTCTGTATCAAAGGATCGTCCGTTATCTTCCTCACGGACTGAAGTATCTTTTTGCTCTCTTCCAGGTTCTGTGTGCCTATATCAATAAAATCAACTATCCCCAGAGTGCTGAAACCGGGGACTACGCCTCCGCTCTTGATGTTCACGGCGGATAATCCCGGGATTATTTCCACGTACTTCTGACCGATCAGTCCGTCAAATGCCACCCTGAGAGACGACCCTTCCGGCACGTTTATGTTCTGCTGTATGAGCAGATGCACCCGTACGTCCTGAGGATTTGGCTCGATCTTCACCACCTTGCCTATTTTATAGCCGCGATACCTCACCTCGGCACCGGGCATGAGCCCGCCAGCGTTCTCAAAGGAACCGATAAGAGAATATCCCCTTGCCTTCAGGAACACGTCGCCTTTCCACATTATCATGGTGGCCAAGATCAATGCTGCCGCAACCGCAACAATTCCCACCTTTGCCTGCATCGATAACTTCATCTTAATACCCCCTCCGCTTATGATACCTTGCCCGTAATAAACTGCATAATTGTCGGATTATCCGATCTTTTCGTTTCATCAGGCGTGCCCGCCTCTATTATCCTGCCATTATGAAGCATTACTATCCTGTCCGCAATCTTGTATACGGTTGAAAGCTGGTGAGTGACAATAACAGCCGATGTCCCCAGTTTCTCATGCAGATCAAGCATAAGGTCCTCAATGGACGTTGAGGTTGTGGGGTCAAGCCCTGTAGTCGGCTCATCATATAATATTATCTCGGGCTCGGTCGCCAGCGCCCTGGCAAGGCTCACCCTTTTCTGCATTCCCCCCGAAAGTTCAGCCGGCATAAGGGTTTGAGCGCCTTCCAATCCTACCATTTTAAGCTTATCCGAAACGATCTCCATGATCTTTTCCTCGGGCAGTTCTGTGTGCTCCCTGAGGCCGAACGCAACGTTCTCCCCGACAGAAAGCGAGTCAAAGAGGGCGGAGGACTGGAATACCATGCCAACATGCTTCCTTATATTGACCATTTGGTCCTTATCCAGATTGACTATATTCTCGCCTTTTACGATTATCTCCCCGGATGTTGGCGGGAAAAGCCCGATAATGAGCCTTAAGATGGTGCTCTTCCCGCAGCCTGAAGGCCCGATGATCGCCAGTATTTCACCTTTCTTTACATTTAAATTGACGCCGTCTATGACCTTTTTGCCGTTAAAGCTCTTGTAAAGGGCCTTCAGTTCAATGACGTTCACTATCTCCTTCGGCTTTGAAACCGAATCAACGATATTCTTAACGCCTCGTCTGAACAGTTTTAACAGATCGAACAATGCTTCACCTCTTGAAAAGTATCAAAGACAGGAAATAATTGACAATGAAAATGGCCATCAGGGAATACACTACCGAATTCGTTGTCGCCTCCCCTACCCCTCTTGCCCCGCCCCTGGTCCTCAATCCTCTGAAGCAGCCGATAATTGAGATTATCATGCCAAAAAACACGGCCTTGATTATCCCTCCTGTAATGTCGTTCATTTTAAGAAGGGTTGAAGCCGAATCCATGTATCCGAATGAATTAATCCCTATGACATAAACTGCCACCAGATATCCGCCGAAAAATCCTACTATATCGGCGAATATGGTGAGAATTGGAAGCATGAACGTGCTCGCGATGAACCTTGGCACGACCAGGTGTTTCACTGGATCGCTTCCCATCGCGTAAATAGCATCGATCTGCTCGGTAACGGACATTGTTCCTATCTCCGCGGCAAAAGAAGAACCGACGCGACCCGCTATCACAACAGCTGTCAGCGCGGGCGCTAGCTCTCTTGCAACGGCTATCCCCATTACACCCCCGACAACACTGCCGGCACCGAACTTAACGAACTCAGACGCGATCTGCACCGCGAACACCATTCCAACAAATGCGGCCGTAACAACCGCAACGGGAAGAGACTCAACTCCCACCCTTACCATCTGCGCCATAAGGTCCCTTACGCTGAAGTTGCCCTTAACGGAATAGAACAAAGTCTGAAAAAAGAGGATGGTTATATCCCCTGTTTCCTCAAGGAACTCTACCGCCCGTTTTTCCACATCATTAAACATATTAACCACCAGCTTTCGGCTACATTATAGAATCGATCGTATACGGTACCGAATCAATTATATCACCCGCGACTATGCCGTGTATTCCTTTAATGGACGAAGCCATATTGGCCGCCATTCCGTGTATGTAGGCTCCCGCGACAGCGGCATCAAAACTTTTCATCCCCTGCCCTATCAGTCCTGCGATTATCCCCGTCAATACATCGCCTGATCCAGCCGTAGCCATGCCCGGATTCCCCGTGGGATTTATAAATATCTGCTTTTCACGCCCCGCTATGACAGTGTATGCGCCCTTTAACACTACCGTGACGCCGTATTCCACGGCAAATCGGCTGGCAAATCCCATCCTGTCCTTCTGTATCTCATCTACGCTCTTTCCCAATAAGCGGGAAAATTCGCCCGGATGGGGTGTTATCACGATATCCAGTTCGGGCTTCTTCAGTATTTCGGGATCTGAGATCGCATTCAAGCCGTCGGCATCTATAACGATCGGAACTTTTATTTTTCCTGTTAGCAACTTCGTCATGATCTGCTTAACATTCCCGCCATTTGAAAGCCCCGGGCCTACCGCTATGGCATCGCAATCCTTCAATTTTTCTTCCATCCGATCAAACCCTGAGACTACTACTTCAAGCGACATGGAATTTACGAAATTCTTTATTTCATTTGGCACGCACAGCGTGACAAGCCCCGAACCCGACCTCAACGCAGAATTTGCCGTGAGCACGGCCGCACCCATCATCCCGGAAGAACCCCCTATGACAAGCACCTTACCCCTGTCGCCCTTATGCGCATCCACTTTCCACCGCGGCATGCTCGAAGATACCTGCCTCGGATCGGTTATCTGAATGCCTTCCATCTTTTCAGTCGCTGCTTTTTTTTGCTCTAAACGGGAAACCTGTGGCTCAACTGGGTTTGGTTTCGGGATCCCTATGCTCGTTGTCAATATTTTGCCCGCGAACCTGCTCGCCGGATACTTAAAAAGTCCTATTTTTGGATATTCAAACGTCACTGTCGCGTCAGCCTCAATGCATTGAGGAGAGACTTCTCCCGTTGACGCATTTACACCAGAGGGAACATCCACTGCCAATACATAATAAGGTCTTCTATCCTTTATTTCACTTTTAGTACTATTTACAAGGTCAAATATCTTCGATTCAAGACCCTTAACTTCTCCCTTAAAGCCGATGCCGTAAACCGCGTCAATAACAATATCAGTTCCCATTAAAGATGTTTTCAGCAGACCGATATTCCCCTCATTCAGCTCAATGACTTTTACTCCCATGCTCTTTAGCACCGTAAGGTTGGCGATGCTGTCATTCGATGAGATCTTTTCTGCGGGTGATGTCAAAAACACATCGGTTTTTATCCCTGAGCTTACAAGGTATTTTGCCGCCACGAACCCGTCGCCCCCGTTCCCGCCGCTTCCGCAAATAATGGTCGCGTTATTCACCCTTTTTATCTCATTGACAGCAATGTTCGCGACCTTCATGCCAGCGATCTCCATCAGAATACGTGCCGGGATCCCCAGCCCAGCTGCGAAATCCTCAAGCTTCTTCATCTCATCGGACGTAATGGCTTCCATTCTGCTTCTCTGCTCCTAGCTTACAAGCACCACGGCAGCCGCATAATTCGCGCTATGCGAAAGGCTGACAATGGTATTTTTACTTAATTTCTTATTTATGTAAAGCCGTGGTTTACCGCTTTCGGCATTTAAAACCTCTATTCCCTTCCATTTAATGCCTCTTATGCCTGTCCCTATAGCCTTGGAATACGCCTCTTTTGCCGCAAACCTGGCCGCGAGTTCGGGGAACTTCAATGCTTTTCTCTTAGTGCAGTAAGCGATCTCTCTTATTGTGAATACTTTATGGAGGAACTTGTCTTTGTATTGTTTTACAGCGGATTTGACCCTGTTGATTTCGATTATGTCGATGCCTATCCCTTTTTGCACGCTTTAATCCTACCTGCCGGCAGGCAGGTAAACCGGCGTAACCCAATCGTTATATTTTGGATTATCCCCTTTTACAGCCTTAAAATAAATTTCCTGAAGTTTCTTTGTTATTGGCCCCACCTTACCGTCTTTGATCGGTTTTCCGTCAACCTTCACGATCGAGGATATCTGCGCCCCCGTCCCGCAAAAGAACAGCTCATCCGCGCTGAACAATTCATTCCTGGCTAAATGACGCTCTTCTGTTTTAACCCCAAGCTCGTTCTTTGCCAGTTCAATGATCGCCACTCGCGTTATCCCGGGCAGGATTATCTCTTCAAGCGGCGGTGTTAACAGCTTACCGTCCTTCACAAAAAAAATATTCTCGCCGGACCCTTCGGCAACGGTGCCCTCGGGTGCCAGTAATATCGCCTCATCATATCCTTTTTCAATAGCCTCGGCTTTTGCCAGGGAAGAGTTTATGTACGCACCTGTGATCTTTGCGCCCTGGGGAAGCGACTGGGACGGGATCCTCCTCCATGAGGAAACGCACACGCTTATCCCTTTTGAGATGTCCAGGTACGCGCCGAAAGGAGAAACAAAAATGCAGAAATCATCCTCGATCCCGGTCAATCCCAGCCCGATCTTCTCCTCGGATTTATACGCAATAGGCCTGATGTAGATGTCTTCCTTATAGTCGTTCTGCCTGCAAAGGTCGATGGTGAACCCCATCATTTCATCTATTGAATATTTCAATCCTATCTTTATCGCCAACGCGGATCTCTTAAGCCTTTCATAATGCTCCCTGAGCTTTAAGATGAACATCTGTTCTTTTTCTTTATTCCAATAGCCGCGAATGCCTTCAAAAACGGCCGTGCCGTAATTGAAAGCATGCGTCATGATGCCGATCTTGGCATCACTGAAAGAGACGATTTTTCCTTTAAAGAAAGCTTTTTTCATAAATTTAACCTTTGAATTCCGGACTTTACATTTGTTCCGGCGCCGAAATTCCGAGCAATTTTAGCACATTCTTCAGTACTATAGAAGTGGCAAGGACGAGGGAAAGCCTGGCAGTTGATAATGCCTTGTCATTTGAGATGACCCTGTATTTATGATAGTAATTATGTAAGATCCATGACAGTTCTTCTGAATAAGCCGTAAGCCTGTGCGGCTGCATGAACAAAGCCGAATTCGCCACTTCATCTTCGAATCTGATCAGCTTCAACATCAACTTTCTTTCCTCTTCTGCAGTTAGCAGATCAAGGTCAGCGCTTGATTTCGGCGATAACCCCACCTTTTTTGCTTCCTTAATAATGCTGCATATCCTTGCATGTGCGTAACCGACGTAATAAACGGGATTTTCCATGGATTTTGCCTTGGCAAGCTCAAGGTCAAAATCAAGGTGAGTATTGGGGCTGTTCTTCGCCAGGAAATATCTTGTGGCATCCCTGCCGATCTCGTCTATCACTTCTTTCAAGGTTATCATTTCACCTGTTCTTTTGCTCATCCTTATCAGTACTTTTCCCCTGTACAACGCCACCAGCTGGCCGATTATTATCTCAAGCCTTTCCGGAGGGTATCCAAGGGCCTGCAATGCGGCCCTTAGCCTTGCCACATAACCGTGGTGGTCCGTTCCCCACACATTGATCAACCTGTCATATCCGCGTTTGAACTTGTTCACGTGATATGCGATGTCAGCTGCAAAATAGGTAAATGAGCCATCATCCTTTACCAGCACTCGATTCTTGTCATCGCCATATTCGCTTGATTTGAACCAGAGAGCATTCCCTTCGTGGAAGGTCAGTCCGCGCTTAGAAAGCTCATCAATAGATCTCTTTATCATGCCCTTTTTATGCAGCTCCGTCTCATAAAACCATTTGCTGAATTTCACTCCAAGGGCATTTAAAACGTCATTTTGCTGGCCGAGCATTGCCTTTAATGTTCCTTGCTTTATCTTCTCCCTGTCCTTTATGCTTTTCCCGAGTACTTGCACCAGGTCATTAACGTATCTCCCCGCATACCCGCCTTCCGGGACATCCAAGCCTTGCGATCTGGCGATAATCGAATCAATCAATTTTTCTATCTGTTCACCAGCGTCATTCACGTAGTATTCCCGTTCAATCTTATAACCGCAATAATCCATTATGTTCGCAAGGCAATCTCCTATAACAGCCCATCTTCCGTGGCCTATATGAAGAGGTCCTGTTGGATTCGCGCTCACGAACTCGATCAGGACGCTACTGCCGCTTCCTGCCTTTGATCTGCCATATCTCTCTTTTTGGGAATTGATCCTGTTAATGTTCTTATACAGCGTGTCATTTGACAGTTTGAAATTGATGAATCCTTGAGGGGAAGCATCTATGCTTGAAAACGCACCTATACCCTTTTGTTTTAACTTTCCTGCGAGCTCCTCAGCAGCTTTTTTAGCTGGAATACCGGTGGATTTTGACAGAACGATAGCAATATTGGACGCGTAATCGCCGTACTTTTCGTTCTTTGGGGTTTCTACTTCTACATCAATCGTTGAGGGAACAACACTTCTGATAAGAGCGCTGATTGTTTCCTGCATAACTCTTAGTAGGTGTCAAAATTCTTAAGGTTGTTGATTTTTATGACAGCGAACGGGGTCTTTGACAATATTTCCGCGGCCTCACCTCTTGACATAGCCTTGTCGGGCTCAAACGGCTTGTCAAGCAGGTACATCAGCATGCCCGCGCTCCTCGCAGCCGTGATACTCTTTGCAGCCCAGTGGCGGCCAGGCACGTCCGTAAAAGGCCCTTCAAGTATTGTCTCGGGTTCTTTCAGCTCCGCGAACCTTGAGAATATGGTGACGCCTTCCGCCCTTGTCAGGGATTTCGCCGGTTTAAATGTCTTGTCCGGATAGCCGTTCACAAGCTGCAGGTCAACGCCGTTCTTTATGTAGAAAGAAGCCCAGTGTTTGCTTGTCACGTCTGAGAATATCGTGTCTACCGTCTCCGTGGACGATATAGCTTTTGACTTTATCAGGAGCGTTGTAAGCTCTGCTCTGCTTATCACCTTGTCCGGCCTGAAAGTCGCATCGGGGTATCCTCCGATGATGCCAAGGGTCGCCAGCATTTCGACCGGTTCCTTTGCCCAATACCCTTCTACAACATCCTTGAACGAGGAAAGGCGAAGGATCCTTACTTCGCTTGTGGCGACAAGCTCATCTTTCAAGAATGCCTTCACGGTGAACTTGTTCTTGCCAAGCAACAAAGGATAACTTGCTTCAAAGAATCCGCTGCCAGCCTCAAAGCTGATCTCCGTCCCGTTCACAGTTAAGGAAGAGACCGCGCCCGTATCCAATACCTGGCCTTTTATGACTACCCCCTCATCATACGTGATCAGCTTATCCTTTGGCGCTACGATCTTCAGATATTCCTTCGGCTGCTCCACGGGGGGTACTTCCACCGGGGCCGCATACGACAGCGTTATATAGCTTGTTTCATGGTCCGTTATCATCCCGAATTTGTGATATGCGTAATCAAACTTGAATCCTGCATAATAAACACCCACTCCCGCGGTGGGATTTGATTCAACGTCATAACTGCTTGATGTCTCTGAGCCCACTATGTCCTGGTCTATTCCGACCCTTAGAGCAAGATAGTCGCTGGGCCACCATTCCAGTCCCGTGTGTATGAGCGCCGGATACTCGGTCGCGCCCGACATGTAATCGAGATCGAGCAGATACACCAGCGGCTGGGGGAACCGGTACAAGGCGCTTTCATCGCCAAGGATCTTAAAAGCCGACCCTATCTTCGTTATGCTTGGCAAAGAATGCTCCCTTTCACCCGATGCATCGGTCAATTTCCCTCCCATGTCTTCGGGCAGGCAATCCAGCATGGTCAATCCCAGTGTTAACCAGGGTTGAGCTTTGTACATCAGGCCGATGTCCATGTCATATCCCGAAAGCACCCCGTCGGATATGCCGCCTCCAGTAAGTCCCTGCGAGAATATCTTGAAAGTTGCTCCCGCAGATAACTTGTCAAAAATGCCCCAGTCAACGAATTTTTTGGGTTCACAGCCGTATGCCAAAAGAATTACGGTGCTTGAATAATCGATCGCTTCCACGGTCGTCACAGGGAACACTATTCCCCTGTCCCCTTCTACAAGCGCCCAGTCCGTCACAAAGCTACCGCTTATGGATGCGCCCACATAGCCCAATCCTATCGTTCCGTAATCCGTGGTGTAGGTGCCGGCAAGCGTGAGGTAATCTATCATGTTCAGTAGCTTGGTGGTCATGCTCATTACCTGCCAGTTCTTAAGGCTTGCAAGTCCAGCCGGATTCAGGAAGACGGCGTTAACATCGTCGGCAAGTCCCACATAAGCCAATCCCAGGCCTGTCGGCCTTGCGCCAAAACCCACGGTTGAAGGATCGGTGGTAGGTTTAATATAAGCTGCGCTGGTATTGGAAGAAATGAAGGTAACGGCAAGAAAAACTAATATTAGAAAGCTAAACTTTTTAAGCAAATGCTTAATTATAGTGCTCCCCTTCCTTCTCGTTAAAATACGATAGAACAATAACATATTGAACTCCTAAGTCAAGTGATTCTTGGGTATGAACCGAGTACCTTAAAGAACGAGCTTTTCCTCTTTACATTGGAAAGGGTCTGGGATATCAAACCGTCCCGTCGATGCCCCTGTATGTCTATGAAAAAATAATAATCGCCAAGCGTCCTTTTTGTCGGCCTTGATTCGATCTTTGTAAGATTTATTTTCCTGGCCGCGAATTCCCCTAGCACATTATGCAAACCTCCCGGCCTGTCCTTCAGTATGGAGAAAACTATGGATGTCTTGTCTTTCCCAGTTCTTGGGTGGTCGTTCTTTGCAAGGACAACGAACCTAGTTGAATTGTCAGGGTAATCATTAATCTTCGATGCTATCACCTTTAATCCGTAAAGGCGCGCGGAAGCCTTGTTCGCTATTGCAGCCGGCATTTCCACCCCTTCGATCTCAATCGTGGTGGCCGCCTGCCTCGCTGCTTCCGCGGAACTGTATGTGAACCTTATCTTTGCCTTCGGCAGTTTTTTCCTTATGTAATTCTTGCATTGATCGATCACCTGCGGATGAGAAAGCACCTCGGTGAATTTATTTAAAGGGGCCTTCTTTTTTGCGAGCAAAAAATGTGTGACGGGTATCACGATCTCGTCCTTGATCTTCAGGTTAACATCGTTCACCAGCATGTCGGTCACTATGCCGATTGTCCCTTCAACGGAATTCTCGATCGGCACGATCCCCTCGTCAATCCTTCCTTTATCGACCGCAAGCAGGATGTCGTGAAAAGTTGAAAATGGCATGAAATCCGCCTTACCGATCATTTTCCGATAAGTTGCGCTCGCCTCATCGGAAAATGTCCCCTCAGGACCAAGATATCCCACTTTAAGCATATGCCTTTCTCCTTTCCACCTTCATCCCGGACTCCTTGAGCATTCTCCTTGCAAGTTCATCCGGGTAACTGCCCTCGTAAACAAGCCTTTTTATGCCCGCGTTTATCATCATCTTAACACAAATTATACATGGTTGATAGGTAGCATACATCGTAGCTCCCTCGATCTTAACGCCATGCCATGCCGCCTGTATTATGGCATTCTGCTCGGCGTGCAGCCCCCTGCAAAGTTCATGCCTCTGCCCGGATGGGACTTTCAGCTTCTTCCTTAAACATCCCACTTTTTCGCAATGTTCTATGCCTTTGGGAGCTCCGTTGTATCCCGTTGAAAGCACTCGTGAGTCCTTAACGATGATCGCTCCCACTTTCCTCTTAAGGCAGGTGGACCTCAGGCTAACGACCTTTGTGATCTTCATGAAGTATCCGTCCCAGGAAGGGCGCATCTTATTTCCTTTTCATGGCGCTTTTTGCGGCTTTTACGATGTCCGGTGATGTAAGTCCGTATTTCTCAAGAAGCTCCTTCGGTGCGCCGGATTCCCCGAACATGTCCTTCATGCCTACCCTCACCATGGGGACCGGACTGTTCTCCACAAGCACTTCCGCCACCGCGCCTCCAAGGCCGCCGATTATCGAATGCTCCTCAGCGGTCACGACCGCTCCCGTTTCCTGTGCGCACTGAATGACAAGCTGTCTGTCCAGAGGCTTTATGGTATGCATGTTCACCACCCTTGCGCTTATCCCCTCTTTTGCCAGTTCATCCGACGCGACCATCGCATGGTACACCATGATACCGGTGGCAATTATGGTGATGTCATTACCGGGCTTGAGTATGATCCCTTTGCCTATTTTGAACCCGTATTCACGCGACTGATTGATCACGGGAGTTGAAAGCCTTGAGAGCCTTACGTACGCGGGCCCGTATTCCTTCACAAGGTTCCTAATGACATTTTCCGTCTCTATCGCGTCCGAAGGCACGATCACGGTCATGTTCGGTATGGCCCTCATGATCGCCAGATCCTCGTTCGCCTGATGCGTGGCGCCGTCCTCACCCGTGGTTATCCCGCCGTGCGTGACAACTATCTTTACGTTCGACCTGGTATAGGCAATGGATATCCTCACCTGGTCCCAGGCACGCCCTGACCCGAACACCGCAAAAGTGCTTGCAAACACGATCTTCCCGCAAGCGGCAAGCCCAGCGGCAGTGCTCATCATGTCCTGCTCGGCCACGCCCATGTCAAAGAACCTGTCCGGGAATTCCTTGCCAAAGAGGCATGTCTTGGTGGAGACCGAAAGATCCGCGTCCAGCACCACCACATTCCTGTCAGATCTGCCGATCTCGACGAGGACCTTGCCGTACGTATCGCGCGTTGAAGCGAATTCGACCATCAGATAAGTTCCTCCAGTGCCTTTAAGACCTCTTCTTTTGTCGGGGCTTTCCCGTGAAAATCCTTCGGCCTGTTCTCCATGAATGAGACACCTTTTCCCTTGACGGTTTCGGCGACTATGACGGTTGGCTTCCCCTTGTGACGTTCCGCTTCATCAAGCGCTTTGATTATCGCCTTGATATCGTGGCCGTTCATCCCGTCTATCACGTTGAACCTGAAAGCCCTCCACTTGTCAGCTATCGGCTGTATTCCCTTGATCTCTTCCACTTTTCCGTCAATCTGGTATTTGTTATGGTCCACAATAACCGTCAGATTATCAAGCTTGTAATGGCCGGCTGTCATTGCGGCTTCCCATATCTGGCCCTCCTGGGATTCCCCGTCCCCCACCATCACGTACACTCGGTAGTTCTTTTTGTCCAGTCTCGCTGCCAGCGCCATGCCGTTCGCAGCCGAGAATCCCTGCCCGAGTGAACCGGTGGACATTTCAATCCCCGGAAGGCTGAGCATATCCACATGTCCCTGTAGAGAACTTCCGATCTGCCGCAGGGTTTTCAGGTAACTTTTGGGGAAATAACCGGCTTCCGCAAGCACCGCATAAAGTACTGGTGCCGCGTGTCCTTTTGAAAGCACGAATCTGTCCCTTTCCTCCCATTTGGGAAGTCCGGGATTATGCCTCATCTTATGGAAATAAAGCACTGTGAGTATGTCGGCCGCCGAAAGACTGCCGCCCGGATGACCTGAGCCGCAGCGCCCTATCATTTCCACGATATGGCGCCTTACCACTTTCGCTTTTTCTTCAAGTTCCTTTATCTTTTTTTCCATCTGCATTCTCAGAATAACATGTTGAGCTTGCCGCTGTCAATGAGTTCGAGCTCCAATTTCACCTTGAACCTCTCTTTAATGATCCTTCTTACCTTGCGTATGATCGCCGCCACGTCGGACTCTTTCGCGTCGCCCAGGTTTATGATGAAATTGGCGTGCTTCCTGGATATCTCAGCCCCGCCAATCCTCAAGCCTTTCAATCCTGCCATGTCTATCAACTTTCCCGCCGGGACTTCCTTGGGATTCTTGAAGATCGAGCCCGCGCTCGGGACTGCCCACGGCTGGAGCTCTTTGCGCTTGCGCAGCGTTTCATCGATCCTTTTCCTGATCCATTCCTTCTGCCTGTAGCTCATCTTCATCCTGATAAATGCCGCAACGCAGTCCCGGATATTGCTTTTTCTGTAAGAGAATTCAAGGTCGCCCCTGCTCAGTGTTTCCCTTTTTCCAGAACGGTCTATAATCTCCACCTGTTCCACAAGGCTTCCCGTATCCTGCCCGAACGCCCCCATGTTCATCACCACTGCGCCGCCGATGGCTGCGGGCACTCCCGCGGCGAACTCCAGGCCGGAAAGACCAAGATGCGCCAGTTTCCTTATCAAAGGCTGCATCAGTGTTCCGCCGCCAACAGTTATTGACCTTCCGTCGCTTTCAAGGCTATTCATCCCGCCAGCGATCTTTATCACCACGCCGTTCAAGCCCTTGTCTGGGACCAGAATATTTGAACCGTTCCCCATCACATATGTCTTTGTGCCCCTGGTGATACTAACGGCTTTCTGCAGCGCTTCAATGTCCTTCGGGATGATAAGTATTTTCGCCGGGCCTCCTATCCTGAGCGACGTGTGGCTGCTCATAGACTCGTTCCTCAAAACCCTCGCTGAACCTATGCTCTTAAGCTCATTGAACAATTCTTTGTAGTCAACCATTTTCCTGTATCCTGTTCAATATTTCCTTCCCTATATTCGTGATGTCTCCCGCTCCCATTATTATCACAAGGTCCTTTGGGCGTACGATATCCAGAATATCCCTCGCGATCTGTTCCTTTTTCTTTATATATCTGACATCATTTGAGTGTTTTTTTACCTCATCAAATATCGTTTTGCCGCTTATGCCCTCGATCGGCGTCTCCCCTGCGCTGTATATGTCCGTAAGGAGAACAATGTCAGCTTCCTTGAACGAGCTCCCGAATTCCTCGTATAAATGGAGCGTCCTTGTGAACCTGTGGGGCTGGAACACGCATATTATCCTCCTGTCCGGATATCCAAGTTTGGCCGCTTCCAGTGTTTTTGCTATCTCTGTGGGGTGATGCGCGTAATCATCCACGACAAGGACGTCCTGCTTTTCTCCGATTATCTGAAAACGCCTCTTTGCCCCGGTGAAGAACTGCAGTCCGCTGCTTATCCCGTAAAAGTCGCATTTCAAATTCCTGCATACGGCGATCGCCGCAAGGGCGTTCTCGATGTTCTGCTTGCCTGGCACGCAGAGGGTGACCTCTCCGATCAAATTGCCCGAATTATAAACGTCGAACTTCGACCTTCTCTCGCTGAACCTGAAGTTATCCGCCCAGTAATCCTTATCTTTTGAAAGTCCGTATGTCACTATTTTTTTATTCTTAATATTGTTCATTATCGCTTCATTAGATCTCCCGTTACCCCCAACAACAAGAACTCCGTCATCCGGCAGCAGTGTTGCGAATTCGGAAAAAGCGTTGATCATCCTATCGATAGTGCCGAAATACTCCATGTGGTCCGGCTCGATGTTCGTGATGACAGCCATTGTGGGATGAAGAACAAGGAATGAACCGTCGCTTTCATCCGCTTCTGCAACCACGTACTGCCCTGTCCCTAGCCTGGCGTTGCCGTCGAGATCGTTGGCTTCCCCGCCTATCATAAAAGTCGGGTCAAGCCCGCATCTTGTTAGAACGGTGGCGATCATTGATGTTGTAGTGGTCTTGCCGTGCGTGCCAGCCACAGCAATGCGGGTCCTGAACTGGTCCATTATCCAGGAAAGCATCTGCGCCCTCTTCTGGACCGGTATGCCGGAAGCAAGTGACTCTTCCATTTCCACATTCCCCGCCGGGATCGCGGATGAATATATCGTGAGGTCCGCGCCCCTCACGTTCGTCTTGTCATGCCCTATGTGAACAATGATTCCAAGCTCCCTCAGCCTTATCGTATTCGCGGACTCCCTGATATCCGAGCCAGAAACTGAATAGCCCTTTTTAATAAGTATTTTGGCGATAGCGCTCATGCCGCACCCGCCAATGCCAACAAAGTGCAATTTTTTTATCCTGTTCATATCAGGGAATTTATTGCTTTTTTTTCTTTCTTTTTCTGACATCAAGGTCTATCCCCAGAATACCGGTCATAACGCCCACGATCTCATTTGCCGCATCAGGTCTGCTCAATGTCCTGCATGCGTTCTGCATGTTCAGGTATGATTGCCTGTCATTAAGCAGCTGCTTTATCCCGTTAACAAGGGTTTCCCTATTCAGGTCCCTGTCCTTGATAAGTATTGCGGCGCCGCCCTTGACAAGGACGTCCGCGTTATGGTCCTGGTGCCCTTCCGATGAATAAGGAAAAGGCACAAGTATGGAAGGCAGCCCCCTTGCCAGGATCTCCGATATCGCCATGGCTCCCGCCCTTGATACCGCCACATCCGCGGCAGCAAGGCCGTCCCATATGTTGAACATATAAGCAAAGAGATGGTAAAAAGGATACCTGTCCTTTGTAGCTTCAATTATCCAGCTGTGGTCCCTTTCCCCGCACACGTGAAGCATCGCGATATTAAGTGTTTCAAGTTCCGGCAGTGAGTCCACAACAACCTTGTTGATGGACATTGCGCCCTGGCTGCCGCCCAGGACCAGGACTATTTTCTGCTCCTGCCGCAGCCCCAGGTTCTGTATCGCGATCCCTTTCACGGACCTGATTATCTCTTTCCTTACCGGCACGCCGATGCAGAACACCTTCCTGAACCTGAAATACTTCCTTGATGATTCAAACGATATGATTATCCTTGACGCGAACCATTTACATATCCTGGTGGTCAGTCCCGGGACGACATTCGCCTCATGCAGGACGATCGGAACTCGCAGGAAAAACCCGGCAACTACAACAGGGAGGCTCACGAAACCTCCTGTTGCAACGATTATATCCGGCCTGAACGACCTGATTATATTTAAAGACTGGAAAAATCCCGCTATCGCCATGAAAGGAGCTGATATCGCCTTGAAAGAGACCTTTCTAAGCATTCCCCTGGATTTGATCGTGACCAAAGAGAATCTTTCCCGGGGGATAATCCTTACCTCTATGCCTTCCTCGCTGCCGACAAAAAGTATCTTACTGTCCAGTATCCGCTCCTGTACCGCTTCCGCGATAGCGATGGCCGGATATACATGGCCTCCGGTGCCGCCCCCAACCATCAATACCTTCATGTTATGCGACTGCCTCCGCTTCCAGCTTTCCGGATGGTGCCGTTGATGCCGCCCTGAACCGCGAAATATTGAGAAGCAACCCCACCCCGAAAAGAGACGTCACTATCGAGGTCCCGCCGTAGCTTATGAAAGGAAGCGGTATCCCGGTTGTGGGCAGCACGCCCAGTACCACGCTGATATTGAGGATCGCTTGAAATCCGATCCAGGAAACGATCCCCCCCGATAGAAGAAGCGAAAAAACATCGGGGGCATTCCTCGCTATCCTTATCCCTCTCCCTATGAACAACAGGAAAAGCAGCAAAACGCCCAACGCTCCGAAAAGCCCCATTTCCTCGCAGAATATCGCAAAAATAAAATCAGTATAGTTCTGGGGAAGATAAAAGAACTTCTGCCTGCTGCCGCCCAATCCAAGACCGAAAATACCGCCTGACCCCACAGCTATCAAGGATTGAATGATATGGAATCCCACTCCCCTGGGATCGCTCCATGGATTGATATAAGCCAGGATACGTCTAAACCTGTACGCCCTTGTCAGGCTTAAAGCGAGCAGCGCAAAAAATGAAACCATAAATGTAACGATAATGCTCCTTACAGGCGTTCCCGCAAGGTAAAACATTGAAAATGCAATAATTGCTATGATTATTGACGTGCCGATGTCCGGCTCCTTTAAGATAAGGGCCGCTACGGCAAGTGTGGCTGCCAGCGCTGGCAATGCGGCTTTCCTTAAAGTACTTTCTGAAAATTCCTTTGCAAGGAACACGATCAAGGCAAGCTTGGCTATCTCCGCCGGCTGGAAAGAGAACAATCCGAAGTATACCCACCTGCTCGCGCCGCCGGCGCCTATCCCCACCCCCGGGATGAAAACTATAAAAAGCAAAGCAACCGATACCGATATGATGTAAAGCGAAAAGTTCTTTAGGCCGTAATAATCTATCCTGAACCCAGCGTATAATGCCGCAAGGCCGAAAACAAGGGCGATGATATGCCTCTTAAGGTAGTAATAGCTGTCACCAAGCCTCATCGCCATCGTCGGGCTAGCTGAAAAGACCATCAGAAGGCCGATCGACAGCATTGCAAAAACGATAAAAAGCAGGACGTAATCCGGACGTGTTTTATAAGTTTGCGACAATTTTCTTGAATACCTTTCCTCTTTCCTCAAAATTGGAGAACATGTCAAAACTTGCGCACGCCGGTGAAAGGAGCACCGCGTCCCCTGGAGCCGCCAGGCTATATGACCTCCTCACCGCGTCCCTGAAATTAGGCGAGTCATGCAGTCTTTTAAATCCCCATTTCCTTAAATTCGTTCTGAACCTGGTCTTTGCCTCGCCTATCAGCACCACATCCTTCACGCTATTTTTTACCGCTCTGCAAAGTCCCCTCAGGTCCGTCATTTTATCGCGTCCCCCAAGTATCAGCACCAGTCCGTGCCGGGAAGCCAGCGCCTTTATTGCAACGATCGTAGAATCAGGATTTGTTCCTTTTGAATCATTGTAAAATGACACTCCTTTTATTTTTTTGACGAACTCCACCCTGTGTTCCACGCCCTTGAATTTCTTGAGCGTCCCTGCGATCGATCTTGCAGGAACACCGCAAAGCGCAGCCGCAGAAACAGCGGCGAGGCAATTCTCAATATTATGGGCGCCCTTTATTCGTATATCATTGATATTGCATATTTTTGTCCCATTGAAGAATAAGAGATCGTCCTTCAGATAAGCACCCGAGCTTAAATGTCTTTTTTGGCTGAAAGCCAACTTTGCGCATCTGCTTTTCGTTGAAATATCCTTAACTCTTTTGTCGTCATAATTATATATTAGATGGTCTCCCCTGCCCTGGTTCCTGAATATGGCAGCTTTCTGCCTCATGTACTCTTTCATTGAGCCATGCCTTATCAAATGGTCCTCAGTTATATTGAGCAATATGCTTATCCACGGCCTGAATTTGTCAATGGTCTCCAGCTGGTAGCTGCTTATTTCCGCAACAATATAATCAAGCTTTCTGTCGTCGACCAGGATGAGAGGGTATCCGATGTTGCCGGCCACCGCTACACTATATCCGTTATCCCTTAACATCTGCCCGATCAATGCTGTGGTCGTTGTTTTGCCGTTCGTTCCTGTCACAGCGATGATCGGCTTTTTAAGGAACCGGAATGCAAGTTCCACCTCCCCTATGACAGGGATATGCTGTCGCTTTGCAAGTTTGATCAGCGGAATATCTAGGGGAACTCCCGGGCTTAATACTATGAGGTCAGCGTCTTGAATGGCCTTCTTTGTGTGCCCGCCTGTCTCAATGGAGACATTCAGGTTTTTCAGCTTTTTCAATGTCGCGGCATCCATCCTTTCCTTTTCTTCGGAAAGAAAGATATCGTGACGCGCATGCAGCGCTTTTGCCACTGCGATTCCGCTTTTTCCCGCACCAAAAACAGTTATTTTCACTTTACAAGACCGCGCTGGCCCATACACCCGCTACTGCGAATAATATGCCCGCCACCACGAATAGGATCACGACCACAGGTTCGGATATCCCAAGAAGCTCAAAATGGTGATGAAGCGGGGCCATCCTGAAGACCTTTCTTTTGAACATTTTATAAGAGGCTACCTGTATTATTACAGACAACGCCTCGAGGAAAAATATGCCACCTATCACTGCAAGTGCCAGCTCTTTATGGATAATGACCGCGATGCCTGAGAGCAGGGCTCCCAGCCCCATGGACCCCACATCCCCCATGAAGACCTCCGCGGGATATATGTTGAACCAGAGAAAAGCAAGCGTTGCCCCCGCCGCTGTGGAACATATGATCCCCGGATCCGTCAGCTGAAGATTATAGGACAGCACCGCAAAAGCGGAAAAGGCGATTATCAGGCTGCTTGCCGCAAGACCGTCAAGGCCGTCCGAAAGGTTCACCGCATTGGCACCCCCCACCACCACAAGTGTGACAAAAGGAAAATAAAGCCACGGCAAATTAAAATATAGCAGCTTCAGTACGCCCTGCACATCGCTATTATGCCCTTTCCATACAAGTATGGCGGCAAATATCGCTGCGAATATGAATTGCCACACAAGCTTCTGTTTCCCTGTCAATCCCTGGTTCTGCCTCCTCCGTATCTTGATCAGGTCATCCATGAATCCAAGCATGGAATAAGCGAGAAAAAGCAGAATGAGTGCGAAATATTTCAAGTTTATGTCGATGTTGATAAGGATTATCGCGAAAAGAAGTATTGTGAAAAGTATGGGTATGCCACCCATCGTGGGGGTTCCCGCTTTTAATAGATGGGATGACGGTCCTTCCTGGCGGATGTTCTGGCCTATCTTGAAGACCTTCAGCGCCCAGATCGCGGGAACGCTGACAAGCCAGCAGGCAACAAGTGAAAAAAAGAAGGTCAGGACAAGGTTCATGGCACGAAATTATAACAAAAAAAAGAACCCCCGTCTACCCTAAGGTAAACGGGGATTCCATAAGATACGTGAATGCCTAGAAGTCGAGGTTTATGCCAAGCGAAATGATGAATGGCAGCCCGAAACCGAACCTTGTTCTAATGTTATCGGCCAGTATCCATTCCCTTCCGATTTCAGCGTTAATGATGCCAAGTCCCACATAATTGAGACAATTGACCCCGAGTTCCTTTCTTACCAATGACGGAATGTCCTTTTCGGCAACTCCGGGATTACCTGATTTGATCTTTGCAACAGCCGCATTTATCTGGTCCGCTGTAGGCTGCCCGCTGAACCATGTCATGGCGAATCCTATGCCTGTGCAAAGGCCGTATTCAGTCCTCGGGTAGTCATACTGGTCCTTTTCCACAAAACCGATCAATGGATTTCCTCCAATTCCAAGCCCAAGCGTGAAATGCCTGCTTATCACAAGCGGGTTTACGGCTGCTTTAGCTGGCGGTGCCGGTGGCGGCGGTGGCGGAGCTACTCTTTCTACCGGAATCGGCCTCTCCGTTGTTGGAGCAGGAGCTCCCGCGAACGCGGATATCTGGCAAACGAACAAAACAGCAAGAACTACAAGTACACTTTTCACTAACTTCATCTTATTACCTCCCCCTTGAATTAAGAACCTATGCGAATTATAGGATTTGGGCAATATTTGTCAAGAGATATTTTTAACTCCTGCTATATCAAAATTTATACATATAAGCTAATGTCAATCCTGATATTGTCCATGTGCTGCTCTCGATCTTAGCTTTTGTAAATCTATCTTTCCCGTCATTAAATGCCTGGTTTTCAGTGTTCCATTCAATGGCAACGTCCTGATTTTCGGCCAATGATAACATTATCCCCAAGTTCAATGCTATGCCGCTCCCCGTCTGTTTCTCTTGCGCCTTGCTTTCCTCAATCGTGAGTGCCTGTAAATAGACCCCGCCATATGGAGTTATCCTGTTCATTTTTTTGCTGACGACACAGCCAAGGCTGATCACGGATCTATCCCGAAGATCAGTAGGTATATGCGGGTTCCTGAGCCTGCAACTTGGCGATCATTGACTCAAAACCAAGCGAAAGGGCAAGTTCCAGCGGGAAATCCGAAGACTCTCTCGCCACTGTGTATTTTACGCCCAGAATCGTTGAATTTACCCCGGCCTCTATCGGTGTAGGATCGCCCCATTCATTTAACCTGGTGAATGTATCCATTGCATATGTATAATATAGATCCACGTCCTCAGTCAGTCCATAAGTCGCCCGCAGTCCCGCGCTGGAATAATCCACGATACTGGGATCATATGCATCCATGTTTATTCCTTCCCCGAAGTGATTTGTCGCGTTCAGGAGCGTAAAGGAAAGTCTGCCGGCTCCAATGCCGGGGGCGGTCAAAAGCCCTATGCTTGCGAATGACGCTGCCGTGAATGCAAACAGTATCATCAAGGCTATCAATATTTTTTTCATGTTTTACCTCCTGATCTCACAATGAAAGTTCGGCTTTCAATCTCCTCCTTTCACTTGATTTATTATATGTAATAATAACATATACATAATAATTGACAACCAAAAAAGAAAAGCCCCCGATTTGTATCGAGGGCTTTCTTATTAAAGACTTAATTAAAGCCTTAAACTTTAGAAAACGTACGCAACCCCAAGTGAGATGCCAGAGACTGAATTAGCAAAGGCATCGTCCAGCTTCTTGCCACTCTTAGTCGGTTCACCAAAGGATTGATTCTCGGTGTTATACTCTATGGCAACTACTGTGTTCTCGGCAACTCCGATCATGCAACCAAGATTGAATGCAAGAGCCGTACCGCCCAAGTCATCCATCTTCTTGCGCGCTCCTGCTCCACTACCACTTCCAGTCCTCGTGAGCGACTTTAGGGCTATTCCGCCGTACGGGATCAAATTATCCATCTTCTTGCTGAATATCGCTGCAAGAGCTATGGTGTTCAAGCCCACAGAGGCTTTGCCACCGCCAACTTCAGCATCGAACTTTACTGATGCTGCCGATGTTTCATAGCCCAGAAGGACCGCTGCATCCACAGGCAGGCCCATTAGCCAGTCCGGCGATAATGTGTATTTTACGCCGATGCCGGTCGTGCTGCCGCCTTCCTGCTTTGCCTCCATATCCTTAACGTTCACCATTGTGTCCGCTGAATATGCTGCAAGCACATCAAGATTAGCCATTATGCCATAGCTGACCCTTAAACCCAACGATGTGACATCGCTAAGTTGGGGTTCTTCCTGGTTGGCTAAATTGCCATTATGGTTTGTGGCATACATGCCCAGCACGCCGATCTTGCCTTCTCCAATTCCCGGTGCAACCAGAAAACTTACTGATGCGAAGGAAGTGGTGGCAAGAGCAATGATCGCTACTAATGCGATTAATGATTTTTTCATTTATATTTCACCCCCTTTCATTTATAAAATATATATTCTGGCCTATTTTCCTTTGAAAAGTCCGGACACAAAATCACCGGCTATATCCTTGCAGCCAAGACCGAACGCTATCGCGAACGCCAGTCCTACCGCCCCTACTATCACGCTGAAGGAAGCTACGATGATGGCCGAAGATATCCCGAAGACTTCCAGCGCCTTCAGGAAGCCGAATACCGTGACGCCGTACTGCGCGATCTTCGCGAGCGTCTTCGTGTTGGAAAGGCCAACATTATTGGCCACCACTGTGACAAGTCCCGCGATCACGACAGAAAGAAGTATCGAGAGCGCCAGGATGAACACGGCGGCTATGACCGCCACTGAATAATTGAGAAGGACATTCAAGAGTTCCTTTGAGTTCGCAGGTCCAAGCACAAGGACCACGCCCGTGACTGAAATGAATATTGAGACCCAGTAGACCATATCGCCCAAAAGCTCCGAAGGTGACTTTTTGATCTCCCCTTTGGTCAAGAATGGCGTAAAGCCTATCGCCTGAAGTCCCTTGTCCAGCATGATCGCTTTAAGCAAATAAACTACAAGCAGCTGGAGCCCTTTTGCCACCAGGACAGCAACAAGGATAAGGATTAGAGAAATGATGAGATTGACCAGCAACGGGGAAATGATCTGTGCTACCTCTGATATGGAACTTAAGATCGCCTGTAAATTCATTTTTATGTCTCCCTTCATTATTGAACTGTTGAATATAAAACCAATTGTAATGAACTGCGGCAATTAAGAACGAGATCTGTCTTTCCGTATCACCCCCCTCATGTCAATGATATGACCAATGATACCAGCATGAAAACGGAAGCGCAAGCATAAGTTATTTTATCAAGGCCTTCTTCCAGGCCCTTCTGCGTGCCGAATATCTTAGCCTGGCCCCCGATGCCTCCAAGCCCCTCGCCTTTTGCGGAATGTAAGAGTACTGCTGCGATGAGCAATACTGCGGATAATAACTGGATATAAAGTAATAAACCTCTCACCGTCCGCAGAGTGTATCACAGCACATCATTTTGTCAAGTATCAATAGCTGTTCGTCTCGTAAATGGGGCCGTCCTTGACGTCGATCTCACCGCTGTCGCTTGCCGAAGCGGCTCCTTTGCGCCACAAACCCACCGAATACACAACATAATACTGTCTATTATCCGAAACATCGTAGGCATACAAGGTATTTACCGTTGCCCCGAAAGGGTCCGTTAAGTATCCGTTCAATATGCTTGATCCCTCAACTAAAAGAGTTGTCTGATAATTTTCCTTGAGGGGGCATACCGACTTATTCTTATAGTAGGTATCAAGGGCGAGTTCCAGGGTCTTAAGGTCGCCTTTTGCCCTTGCCACTTTCGCCTCGTACTGCAGCCCCATCACGTTAGCCGTGGCGATCGAGTAAAGGATGGCCAGTATGGCGATCACGATCAAAAGTTCAACCAGCGTGAATCCTCTGCTTTTCATGCGATCAAAGAACCCCCTGTCATTTCTTTCGGCTTGCTTATCCCAAGCAATTGTAGCATTGTCGGGGCGATATCCGCCAGTATCCCGCCCTCCCTGACACTGATCTTTTTGTCAACGGTAACTATCATGAACGGCACTTTATTACAGGTATGCGCCGTGTGAGGCCCGTTTGTTGCCGGATCATACATCTGCTCGGCATTGCCGTGGTCTGCGGTTATCATCGTGATGCCTCCAAGTTTTTTGACAAGCTCCACTACCCTGCCAACCGACTTGTCGACAGCCTCAACGGCCTTGATGGCGGCTTCAAGAATGCCACTGTGGCCTACCATGTCGCAATTCGCGTAATTCATTATCACGACATCATACTTGCCTGACTCGATCTCTTTGAACACCCTGTCAGTGACTTCATAAGCGCTCATCTCGGGCTTAAGGTCGTAAGTAGCCACTTTTGGCGATGGGATCAGGACTCGATCTTCAAGCGGGAAAGGCTTTTCAACGCCGCCGTTGAAGAAGAAGGTCACATGCGCGTATTTCTCAGTCTCGGCTATTCTCAATTGCTTGAGGCCGTTCTTGCTTAAAATTTCCGAAAGAATGTTCTTCAGCTCCTGCGGCGGGTAAGCAACTTGAGCATTGACAGTTATGTCATATTGAGTAAGGCAGACGAAATGGACTTTCGGATGTACTTTTCTTGCAAAGCCCTTGAAATCAGCATCAGTAAAGCATCTGGTGATCTCTCTGGCCCTGTCCCCGCGGAAGTTAAAGAATATCATCGAATCCTTGTCTGATACTTTCGGCGCTTCCTTGATGATGACTGGCTTGATGAACTCGTCGGTTTCTTTCCGATCATACGCATTCTGCATTGCCTGGATTGGATCACTTTCGCTAACTCCGATGCCGCTTGTTATGGCATCATAAGCCTGAGAAATCCTTTCCCATCGGTTATCCCTGTCCATTGCATAGTATCTGCCGATTATCGTGGCTATCCGTCCTACTCCAAGTTTTTTTATCTCAGACTGAAGTTCTTCAATATACTTTTTCCCGCTTTTCGGCGGCGTATCACGGCCGTCCATAAAGCAGTGTATATATACTTTGCTTACGTTATTGCGTTTGGCCAGATCAAGGAGAGCATAAAGATGCTTGTTGTCGCTATGGACCCCGCCGTCAGATACCAGCCCCATGATGTGAAGATTTGAGTTGTTCTTCTTTACATGATTAATCGCACTTAGCAGGACCTTGTTCTTGAAGAAATCACCTTCCTTGATCGATTTAGTTATTCTAGTAAGCTCCTGATAAACTATGCGACCCGCCCCGATATTGAGGTGGCCTACTTCCGAGTTCCCCATTTGTCCCTCTGGCAAACCTACAGCTTCGCCTGAGCATCCAAGAGTAGTCGAAGGATATTGTTTCGCTAGGGTATTCACTATCTGGCTTTTGGAAAGCTTGATGGCATTTGCATCAGACGAATCTCTAACTCCCCAGCCGTCCATGATTATCAATGCTAACGGTTTGTTTGGCATTACGTGAAATGATAATAGGAATATGAATAATAGTAAAGAGGTTAATTATTAATCAATCGCCGGTTGATTGGTGATAAGCTTTGATTATCAAGGCGGCGATATTCTGGTCTGGTCGAACATACATATGAAAAGCTGCTAAATTAATTATCTTTTTTTGTTCAGCTTTTTCCCATATTTTTGCCCAAGACAATGTGTCCGAATGTAATGCTGTTTCATGTATTATCATTAGCAAGGGGTCGTTGATCGTCATAGTTCCCATGCCTTTTGTGGTTATTATGCTGGCCATTGGCGCCCTTTCCAATACACGGCTTACATTATTAAAGCCTCCGCAACCGCCAAGAAATACTATCCTTGCAATGTCCGGGATATTTCTAATGGTTTCATTAACATGATAACTGTGGCCGCGATGCACAACGATGATTGACCTGAGGTTCTGTTTTTTGAATTCTTCAAGTATAGCATTCGTTCCTTTCTCACCGTATTCAGGCTTGTTCGCATATATAGTTATAGAAATTTTACTATCCTTTTCACTCGGTTTACTGACAACAATATAAGATCCTTTATCCTGGATCTTCCATGAATTATTTTCACACATTGATTTAAAGTGTTTGAAGCTATCTTTCCCGTCATTGTCGTTATAATAGAACTGCTGTTCTACAATCTCATTGTTCGCATTGAGCAGTTCTTTGCGGTCAATTGAAGTGACAGCATGAAGCGGATATTCATCGGCGAATCTTTTAAATGCCGCCACATTTTTCTCGGAATAATACATTGAACCTATAATTGTGTACAATTTCCTCACCTTAGGATCATTTGCGTTGTTATATGCATCCAAGAAGAATTGCTCGACCGTTCTCAGGATGGAAGGGTCTTTTTCGTATATCATAAGCTCGGCAATGCTCACGCTGTCCCTTACCATGTCATTTGAAACAACTAACTCAGATACGAACCTTTTTAACAGATCATTTCTATCGGCAATATTCGTATTTGGGATGGTAGCAAGGAAATCTTTCAATCTGCCGTATGAGGAGCAGGTGGTCAAAAACTGGCGGTAATTCCCGAATAATGGGTCCGCCATTTTAATAAGCCCATAAGCGTCGATCTTTTCATTTTTCATTTCTTGCAATAATTTATCAAATACAAGTTTAAATGTGGATGTGAATATCTCCTCTCGCGCGCAAATGACGAGCATGAACAAATGTTTTGCAGATAAATGTTCTATCACCTTTAATCTTTCCGCGTCACTCGATGAATGAAGCCGGTTCATCCTTTGAACAAAAGGAAGTAACATTCTTTTTAACATATCCATAAGTATCTGTTCGGCCAGATCATCACGGCAATATTGTCTATATAGATCACTCAATATCTCGCATGCATCGCTGTCTTTCACCTCATAAATATCGATTCCGCTGATCATTTTGATATATGCAATATCGGCAATGTCAAAATCCGCAATTCCATCTTTATTATGATTAGCTATCAGCAATCCAACATATTGATGGTTGTTGGCTTTTTCCAGGGTGAGATCGTCAATTAGAGAGTTAGTAATTTTTATATGCGCTTCAGCAAGAGCTTTTAATACTTCAATGTATCGACTGCTGTCGGCTTTTTCCAGTGTAAGCGACTGAATAGTATTGCTATTTATTTGCATGTCTAAACATGCAAGTTCTTTCAATGCTTCAACATAATGGGCATCGCGGGCTTTTTCCTGCGTGAGCGATTCAATAAGATTGCCAGAAACTTTTATTTGTGATCCTGGAAGATCCATTAATGTTTCAATGTAACGAGGATCACAGGCTTTTTCCTGTGTAAGCGCCCTAATAACATAGCCATCAACTGGTATATGCGACCCTGCAAGGGCTTTCAATGTCTCAATATAATGAGGATTGCCGGCCTTTTCTGGCGTGAGGTTCCTGATGAAATAACCGTCAACTTTTACTTGTGACATCGCAAGTTCTTTCAATATTTCAATATAACGAGAATCGCCGGCTTTTTCCTGCGTGAGGCTTCCGATGAAATAACCGTCAACTTTTACTTGTGACATCGCAAGTTCTTCCAATGTTTCAATGTAACGAGGGTTACTTGCTTTCTCCAGTGTGAGTTCCCTGATAAGGGTTTCATGAACTTTTATGCGTGACCTTGCCAGGTCTTTCAATGTTTCAATATAATTAGGGTTACTTGCTTTCTCCAGTGTGAGTTCCCTGATAAGTGCACCATCAACTGATATATGCGATCCCGCCAGGGCTTTCAATGCTTCAATATAATGAGCATCGCGGGCTTTTCCCTGCAGGAGCGCTTTAATAAGGTCGCCATCAACTTTTATGCGTGACCTTGCCAGGCCTTTCAATGTTTCAATGTAACGAGGGTTACTTGCTTTTTCCGGTGTGAGTTCCCAGATAAGTATGCCATCAACTAATATGTGCGATCCCGCCATGTCTTTCAATGTCTCAATATAATGAGGATCGCTTGCTTTTTCCTCTGTAAGTGCCCCAATAACAGGGCCATCAATTGTAATAGAGCGGTTAATGTCTGTGTCGGATACTGCGAGTCCCTTCAATGTTTCAATGTAATGAGGATTGCGGGCTTTTTTCCGCGTGAGATTTTCCATAACACTATAACCAACATATATGTCTGACTTTACAAGGTTTTTCAATGTTTCAATGAAATGACGGTCGCCGGCTTTTTCCTTTGTGAATTGACGAATAAAAGACCTATCAACGTCTATGCCTGACTTTGCGAGGTCTATCAATGTCTCAATATAATGAGGGACGCTGACTGTTTCCGGCGACAGAGCCCATTTAATACCGTCCCATTTAATACCGTCTTGAACATCAATTCCTCCCTTCTTTAATTCATAACTAGCTCTTCTTATTTCAAGTTCATAATCTAAATTTGCAAGTTCCCGCTTATCGAAAACTTTATTCTCCCCTGCTATATTTGTCAGATCGTTCAGTGAAACATATCCAATATTCAAGCCACTTAACATGGATTTAAGATCATAAGCAGTGGTCACGCCGGGATCTACCGTTACTTCCAGCTGCTCGATAGAATCCCCGTCCTTTTTTGGCAAAAGTCTAGGTGGAGCGGTTTTACCCGTGCGTATAATGACTTTTCCTGATGTTAATGGATCGATTTCAGCCATAATTCCTGCCTGCCGGCAGGCAGGCCCCTCTATATATATATCGTCAAAAACAGGCTGAAATTTCGGTTAGAGAGGGAAATAATTGACTAGAAAAGAGAGGAAAATGGAGCCGAGCGGGATCGAACCGCTGACCTCCTCGTTGCGAACGAGGCGTTCTCCCAGCTGAACTACGGCCCCAACCTATTTCCAGACGCGCTTGTTGATCTTGAGCTCGACCTCTTTAGAAGGATAAACCTCTTCGACTATCTCATCCGGCTCGAACCAGAGCTTTATCTCTTTCTCCGCGGTTTCTTCGGAGTCGGAGCAATGCAGAACATTCTCAAAAAGGCCTTTAGTGGTAAGCCTGCCATATTGCCCCCTGATGCTTGTTGCATCCGCTTCCTCGGGATTCGTGGAGCCGGCGAGTTTCCGGACCTTTCCGATGGCATCATCGCCCTTATATACCAATGCCAAGACCCTGCTGTATTCTTCCCCGTGTAGCTCCCCCATCAGGTACTTTACAACGTCATTGAAAAATAGCTTGGTTTTTAAATGTGAATAATGCTCTTCCGCCAGCGCTTTGGATACATGGACAACTTTTGCCCCGATAATACGAAGCTTTGTCTCGGATAGTCTTGTGAGGATATTGCCGGTAAGCGATTTCTTTAATCCGTCCGGTTTTATTATGACCAGGGTTTTTGTATTCATTTACTTATCCTGAAGGACCGCAATGCCCGGGAGCTCCTTACCCTCTAAGAACTCGAGGGATGCGCCGCCGCCCGTTGAAATATGAGTCATCTTGTCCGCAACTCCGGCTGCTTCCACTGCAGCCGCTGAGTCGCCGCCGCCGATTATCGATATTGCTTTGGAATCCGCAAGTGCTTTTGCAATTTCATTGGTGCCTTTTGCGAACTTTGGTATTTCAAATACTCCGACAGGGCCGTTCCATACCACTGTGCCCGCGGTCTTTATTACTTCCTTGATCTCCCTGATCGTCTCCGGGCCGGCATCCACACCCATCATGTCCGGAGGTATCTGGTCGATCCTTACAACTTTTGTTGATGCTTTGTCGGATATCTCATTTGCAACAACGACATCATTGCCGTAAATTACCTTTGCCTTGCTCGCTTCAGCCCTTGCGATGAATTCCCTTGCTTTATCCATCGACTTGTCTTCCACCAATGATTTGCCAACTTCCATCCCTTTCGCTTTCAATAAAGTGAATATCATTCCGCCGCCGATTATCAATGTGTCCACTTTTGAAAGCAGGTTTTTAAGGACGCCGATCTTTGTGGATATCTTCGCGCCTCCGATAATAGCGACGAAAGGTCTTTTTGGGTCCGTCAGTGCCTTACCCATCACATCTAGCTCTTTTTGGATCAAAAATCCGGCATATGCCGGCAGGAACTGCGCCACACCCGCCGTTGAAGCGTGTGCCCTGTGCGCCGTTCCGAAGGCGTCGTTTACATATATATCTGCAAGACCCGCAAGCTTTTTGGCGAACTGCTCGTCATTGGCCTCTTCCTCCTTGTAGAACCTGATGTTCTCAAGGAGAGTCACGTCCCCGTCCTTCATTTTTGAGATGGCTTCTTCAACTTCCTCCCCGATCGAATCATCAAGCTTCAGGACTTTTTTCCCCAGCAGCTCCTCAAGCCTTTTTGCTATCGGATTCAACCTGAGGTCTTCGGTTATGCCATCCGGACGGCCAAGATGGGAGACAAGTATCACTTTGGCACCTTTTTCTGAGAGGTATTTTATCGTGGGAAGCGATTCTACGATCCTGGTGTCGTCCGTTATCTTCTTCTGCTTGTCCATTGGAACATTAAAATCAACGCGAACCAGGACCTTTTTGCCCCCTAAATCCTTTTCCCCGAGATCCGCTACTGATTTCTTGTTCATGGAAAAGCTCCTTACTTCTTTGCTATTAATTTAAGAAGGTCAACCACCCTGCAGGAATAGCCCCACTCGTTGTCATACCAGGAAACCACCTTGAAGAACCTTTTTTCGCCCTTAAGGTTGTTCTGCAGCGTTGCCTTTGAATCATAGATAGATGAGCGGTCATCATGGGTAAAATCGGTCGAGACCACTTCCTCATCAGCAATTCCGAGTATGCCTTTTAGATAAGTCTGCGATGCTTTCTTTAGCGCCGCGTCTATCTCTTCGATGGAGGTATCTTTCACGGAACGGAATGTCAGATCTACAACAGAAACATCGGCCACCGGTATTCGGAACGACATTCCGGTAAGCTTACCTTTCGTTACCGGTAGAACTTCACCAACAGCTTTTGCGGCACCTGTTGTTGACGGAATAATGTTAATTGCTGCTGCTCTGCCGCCTCTCCAGTCTTTCTTCGATGGTCCATCAACTGTCTTTTGTGTTGCGGTGTAAGCATGGATCGTGGTCATTAATCCGGTCTCAATGCCGATCCCCTCTTTCAGAATAACGTGAACCAATGGCGCCAGGCAGTTCGTCGTGCAGGAAGCGTTTGAGATTATCGTATGTTTAGAAGGATCGTATTCATTATCATTCACGCCCATAACTATGGTCTTAACCTCTCCTTTGCCGGGGGCGCTTATAAGCACACGCTTTGCTCCTGCCATGATGTGCCCTTTTGCTTTTTCTGAATCAGTGAAAAGCCCAGTAGATTCTATTACAATTTCAACGCCAAGGTCCTTCCATGGAAGTTGTGACGGGTCCTTTGTGGCCATAACGCATTTGATCTTATTTCCATTAACTATAAGGATATCATCCTCAGCTGAACCGCTGCTCTTTTCTGTGGATAATGTCCCCTTGAATTTTCCGTGGACTGAATCATATTTCATTTGATATGCGAAATATTTCGCATCTGTACTGATGTCTACTACCGCTACGACCTCAACCTCCTTGCCAAGAACCCCCTTGTCCACCATCGCGCTCAAAACCTGCCTGCCGATACGCCCGAAACCGTTTATCCCCACTTTAACTGACATTTAATATTCACATCCTTTTCCCCGCCTGAGGCGGGTCCGCCTATGGCGGATAATTTATCCTTTTGTAAAGGAATTTTTAGTATATCATCGGTGGTAATTTCGTGTCAACCCTGAAGTAATGCGAGGCATATACTTCAGGGTGAATTCTGTTATAATTTCGTCATGGCAAAGAAAATTATTTTCCTTCTTCTCGCCGCACTTTTCATAACGGCCATATCTTATGTCATTGTTCAAAGCGAAAAATTAAGTCTTCTGGTCTCCTTTGTCCCCGAAAAGATCGCCGTGTTCAAGAACGTCCACATGTCCGGCGTGGAGGGCAGCACGGAGGCATGGGAAGTCTATGCGGATGAGGGATGGACAGCAAAGGACAAGTTCACTACCACGCTTGACCATGTGACGAACGCAATTTTAAAAAGGGATGACCGGCTCCTCATAAAAGGACTCAGGGCAAGAAGGATGCGGATATCAAAGAACAAGGATATCGAGGTCCTCAAGAAGGTGGATGATGACAAAGGCGGCAGCGGATACCTTAGGGTGATGATCGATTTCGGAGCCCTGTCGAATCCTCCCAAAAAGGAGGCAAAATTCTCATTTCTTGCCGCGGATTGCATCAGGTTCAATCCCGACTCAAAAAAGGGTTCTGTGCAGGGCAACATCACCCTCACAAAGGACAAGCTTGACATACATAGCGATCGGATCTCCATGGACCTGAACAATAATATCGCCACATTTGAAACGCGCAGCTCCTTCATTAAAGAGGGCTCCAGTCTTTTATCCGATTCCGCCATCGCTTTCTTCGACGAAGGCACGATAGACATGTCCGGTTCCGTTGAGGTGATGCAAAAGAACAAAAAGGCTCATTCGGATTCCGCCACCTATGACGACAACACAAGAACGATCGTCATGACATCGAACGTGAACGCTTTAATAGAAAAGCCGAAAAGCCTCATCAAGGAGGAAACCTCAAATAAATACGAGGATGAAGAATCTAAGAAGGCCCTCATGGCTAGAACGACCATCACGTGCAAAAAGCTGGTCATAAACACCGATAACAATGACTGCACCGCTTATGGTGATGTGTATGTAATGCAGAAGGAGAATGAAGCAAAGTCCGACCAGGCGGATTATTCGGAAAAAACGGAGAAAATAGTGATGACCGGCAATGTCTACATGAAACAGAAGGAAGACTGGGTGAAGGCGGACAAGGTGATAGTTTCCATCGACAGGGAGATGTTCGAGGCGATCGGCGGCGTAGAAACAACGTTCAAGGTCAAAAAAGGTTCAAGATGACATTTTTTTTATAAGGCGCTCGATCTTTTCCTTCTCGGCTTTCGTCTTCTTGTCCTTTACTTCCAGCTTGAATGAAACGATATCCCCCTCTTTATATCCTTGCGGCAGGAGGTCCGTTGGGATCTGGATCAAATCACCCTCTTCACCCACTAAAATTACAGCAGTCTTGCCTTCCACTCTGTCGATCGTCCCGTAAAATAATTTTTTCATGCTAGAACAGTAGCTTGTGCCTTCTCATGGCAATACTCTGAAGTATGCCGATAGCGCATAAATTCACTACAAGGGCGGTCCCCCCGTAGCTCAAGAAAGGCAGCGGGATCCCCACGACAGGCATAAGGGACAGCGTCATCCCTATATTTATGAATACCTGAAAGCCCATCATCGCCGCTATCCCCGCCGCCAGGATGCTTCCATAAAAATCCCTGGCTTCGCTCGCTATCAAGATCGCCCTGTATATGACCATTGCCAACAAGGCCAGGACAAGTACCGATCCGATGAAACCCAGCTCCTCGCCAACTGCGGAGAACATGAAGTCCGTGAACTGCTGCGGTATGAAGGAAAGCTGCGTTTGCGTGCCGTGCATAAAACCTTTTCCGAGTATCCCGCCGCCCCCAACCGCTATCTTCGCCTGCAGGCTGTGATACCCCACTCCAAGCGGATCAACGTTCGGGTTCAAGAAAGCAAGCAGTCTCTGCCTCTGGTATTCCTTTAACATTCCCCATAACTTGGGTACCACATAACCGATACCTATATTGCCCACGAGGATAGTCACGAAATCCAGTATCCTCACCCTGCTGTTCTTCATATATATCGCTAATCCGATGATGTACAACACCCAAATATACAGATATTGCTTGAGGAAAATGCTTAAGATCGGCGTGATCAGAAGCAGGAGCAGCGTATTTGATGTTTCTGCCCAAATGAGCATGCCGGCAAAAATGAAAAAGAGGATTATCGCCGTTCCAAGGTCCGGCTGCCTGAATATCAGAACAAATGGCACGCCCAGCATCAATAAGGGGGGTATGAGCGACGCAATGCCCTTTATTTCGCCTCTTCTCCCCTCCAGATACGTGCCAAGGGTCATGAGCACGATTAATTTGGCCAGCTCCGAAGGCTGGAACGATATCGGGCCAAAAGACACCCATCGCTGTGCGCCGAGTATAGTGAACCCCTTGAACAGCACCATGAGAAGGAAGAATATCGAGACAGCATAGAGCGGTATGGCGATATTCTTTAAATGCGCATAATCAATATATGAAAAAATAGACAATCCCAGCATCCCGATGATGAAGGCGAGAAGCTGCCTTTTGGTATAATATAAAGGATCATCACCTTCCCTTGCCTGCTGGGAATACGTGCAGCTGAATATCATCATGATGCCGATGAACACAAGCAGTCCCACGCTTATCCATAACAGCATGTCGGAATGTCGCAGCATCCTGAAGTTTATCATGGTCCTACCCTTGCGATAATTCCACGGCTTTTAACATCGCTTTTGCTTTATTGATCGTTTCCTCATATTCTCTGGCGGGGACCGAGTCGGCCACAATGCCGGCTCCGGCCTGCACATATGCCGCGCTCCCCTTTACCAGGATGGTCCTGATGTTTATACAGGTATCAAGGTCCCCGTAGAAGCTGAAATACCCCACAGCCCCCGCATACGGCCCTCTCCTTATGTTCTCCAGCTCATCTATGATCTCCATTGCCCTCACTTTCGGGGCACCCGTGACCGTCCCCGCGGGGAACGACGCGCTAATAAGGTCAAAAGCGTCCTTATCCGGCTTTAATTTACCGGAAATATCCGAAACTATATGCATCACATGTGAATACCTTTCTACCGCCATAAGCTGGTTTATCTTGATACTATTGAATTCGCAAACCCGGCCCAGATCGTTCCTTCCAAGGTCAACAAGCATTATATGCTCAGCCTTTTCTTTTTCATCCGCAAGAAGCTCCTTTTCAAGCTTCAGGTCCTCGGCTTGTGTTGATCCCCTTTTCCTTGTCCCCGCGATCGGCCTTATGGTAGCGGTGCGATCATCCAGCCTTACCATCACTTCCGGCGATGTCCCGATAAGTCGCACATCTTTGAATTTAAGATAATACATATATGGTGAAGGGTTAAGCGCCCTTAATATCCGATATATCTTGAAAGTGTCCCCTTTTATCTTTGCAGTGAACCTTTGCGAAAGCACCACCTGGATCACATCTCCGTTTTCAACATGCTTTTTCGCCCTTGATACCTTGCCTTCGAACTCTGCCTTCGTAAAATTTGAAGCGATCCTCAATTTTTTCTCTTTACCCAGTTCCATCTCGCCCAAACCTTTTGCCGGCCCCGTCAATTTCTTTTCCAGCGCATCTATTTTTTTTAACGCGGCTACATAAGCCTTGCCCGGATCCCCTTCAACAAGAACATTCGATATTATGCTGATCTTATGGTTGATATGGTCAAAAGCAAGGATTGTGTCCGTAAGCAGGAACTGCATATCAGGGAGCTTAAGGTCATCCGGATTCTTGTCCGGCAATTTCTCCAGATGCCTTACTATATCGTAGCCAAGATACCCGACAAGCCCGCCATGGAACCTTGGCAGTCCTTTTATCTTCACCGGATTATAAGAGGATAAGATCTTTTTAAGGGTGCCTATCGGGTCTCCCGTAAATTTTCTTAACTTGCCTTTTGAGATGACCTCGATATTTCTGCCCTTGCTTCTCACCATCAGTATGGGATTGCTGCCAAGAAAAGAATACCTGCCTATCTTCTCCCCGCCCTCAACGCTTTCCAGCAAGTACGAATATTCGCCCTCTATCTTTTTGAACGCGGAAACAGGTGTTTCCATGTCGGCGATTATTTCCTTATAGACAGGGATAAGGTTGCCTTTCTTGGAAAGCCTGATAAATTCGGATTTTGCAGGGTAATACATATATTTATATAAGCATTTTTAACGCGATAATGATCAGATACACCGCGAATAACCTTTTTAGTATCAAGTCGGGAATCGGGATAGCTATCATGGCGCCGATAAGGCCGCCGATCAAAAAGCCTATACTGGTATATAAGGCGATATCCACTACCACATTCCCGCTGTAATAATATCTGATGGCAGCAAGTATGCCGACCGGCGGCAGAAGCGCGGCTATCGCCGTTCCCTGCGCCTGGTGCTGGGTCATCCCCATGAAAAAAATAAGCGCGGGTATAATTATCGTTGCGCCTCCAATGCCGAAAATGCCGCTTAATGTTCCCGCCAAAAGACCCGTAATTAATGACAGAACAATGGACATGTCAACTCCCCCTCCCCGCTAATATGGCTTCAGCGATCACAAGATCTTCTTTGGTTGTGATCTTGATGTTCTCGTAAGAACCCATGATCATTTTAACAGAAATGCCAAGCCTCTCAACAAGCTTTGAATCATCGGTAGCAGAATAGCCGATCTTCTTTGCTCTTTCATATGCTTCCTTGATAAGATCGAATTTAAAGACCTGGGGGGTCTGCACCATCCAGATCATTTGCCTGTCCAAAGTCTCCAGCACTGTTCTATCCGGCGTTACGGTCTTGATCGTGTCTTTGGCCGGGACTCCGGTAACCACGGCTTTTGATGTCTTTGCTTCAGTGATCGCGTTCGATATCAGCTCTTTTGTTACAAGAGGCCTTGCGCCGTCATGTATCACAACGATGTCTGTATCCTGTGAGGCTGATTGTAATCCGTTATGTACCGACTCCTGCCGTTTTGCCCCGCCGGCGACCACCTTCTTGACCTTTTTATAATCCTTAAGCAGGTCCTTTGTGAGCTCAATGTCTTCCTTGTCGGCAACAACTATCACATCATCCACTGACTGGCATTCTTCAAAGGCCGAGACGGTCATGGAAAGAATGCTTTTGCCGGATATTTCAAGGAATTGTTTTTTTATTGCGCCGCTCTGGAGTCCGGCGTTAAGTCTTTTGCCTTCACCTGCTGCCGGGATTATCGCGGTAACTTTCAAGCTATCACCTTAAGATCTTTGGGGGATTTTGTAAGTATCACGCAACCCGATCTTGTAACAAGCACCATATCCTCTATCCTGAATCCGCCAAATCCCGGGATGTATACCCCCGGCTCGACCGTCATGACCATCCCCTCCCTTAGGACATCCTTGCTTTGTGCCGATACCCTTGGCGCTTCGTGTACCTGGAGCCCTATCCCGTGTCCCGTGCTATGCGTAAAATACTTGCCCAACTTCTCTTTATTAAGGACATCCCTAGCGGCCCGGTCAACAGCATCTGCGCTCACGCTATCCTTCACTTTCTCGATAGCGGCTTCCTGAGCTTTTGCAACCGCATTATAGATGCACATATGCTTCTTTGATGGTTTTCCAAGTGAGACCATCCTTGTAATATCGCTATTATAACCTTTATATCTAGCTCCAAAATCAAGGACAATGAGATCACCTTTTTGTACCGCTTTTTCGGTTGGCTTGCCATGAGGATGGCTGGACAATCCGCCTGATGACACGAGGGTTTCGAACGCGGGCGCTTCCGCCTTGAAGGTCTTCATCAGATAATCGATATGCGCGGATATCTCCAGCTCCGTCATCCCCGGCCTTATTATATGGAGTATACAGTCATACGTGAGATCGGCGATGAGCGCCGCCTTTGAGAGGAGATCGACCTCTTTTTTATCCTTTATGACCCTCTTATCCCTTATTTCCCTGCTTATGGAATAAAATTCAAGCCCCGGTAATTTTGCCTTAAGCTTCTTGATCGTAGCAATATCCACTGCATCCTCTTCATATCCGATGCCTGATGTTTTTTTATTCTTTAATAACTTTATGGCTTCATCCCAAATTCCTGTGCCAAGCGGTGCCTCGATAACCTTGATCCCCTTTATGACCTCTTCCTTTGCCTGCTCGGTATACCTGCCGTCAACAATAAGCGTTTTTGTTTTATCACGGATAACAAGTATGCCAACGCTGCCGGTAAAGCCAGAAAAGTACCTGACACTGGATTGACTGGATACAAGTTTTATCATTTGATGATTGCAATCGCGGCCTTCAGACCAAGAACGTAGCTGTATTTCCCGAATCCCGATATCTGCCCGGCGGCAACTGGAGCGATCACGGATTTTTGCCTGAATTCCTCCCTTGAGTAAATATTTGACAGGTGGACCTCCACTGTGGGGACCTTTACCGATGCGATCGCATCCCTTATCGCCACGGAATAATGCGTGTACCCTCCCGGATTTAAAACTATGGCCTTGTACTTTTTTTTCGCTTTTTGAATAAGGTCAACGATCTCCCCCTCGATGTTCGTCTGGACGGTGTCAACTGTTACCCCTTCGCTCTTGCCGATTTTTTTGAGTTCAGCATTTATCTTCTCAAGGGTCACCTTGCCGTAGACCTTTGGCTCTCTAAGCCCGAGGAGATTAAGGTTGGGGCCATGGATGACCAGTATTTTTTTTGCCATAGTGCTCAAGGATTATAACATAGAGGACCTAAGATTCAAGACGCAAGGCTCAAAACTTAAGGCTATAAATTCCATCTGATTTATGATATAATTTCGCCTTGTTTTATGCAGCCAGAAACACCAAAAAGAAAAAGCGTATTTAAGGCGATAGGTTCGTATCTGCCCCAGCAGAGAGGCAACCGGATAATACTTTATTTCATTGTCTTCGCTGCCATAATCAGCGGATTGTTCCTGCAGATACTCACCCAGCTCCCGAACGTGGAATCCATCAGCATATACTCGCCTTCGGAAACAACGGAGATCTACGCCTCCGACGGCACCATACTTGCAAAGCTCCACAGGGAAGAGAACAGGTATGTGGTCCCCATCGAGAAGATATCGCCGATACTGCAGAAGGCTGTCATCGGCATAGAGGATGAGAGGTTTTCCCAGCACAGGGGTATCGACTACCAGGGAATAGCCAGGGCCGCCGTCACGAACATAACCAAGAAGAGGATAGAGGAAGGCGGAAGCACCATAACACAGCAGCTTGCAAGGAACCTGTTCCTCACCAGGAAAAAGACCATTACCCGAAAGCTCGCGGAAATGATCCTGGCACTGCAGATAGAACGCAGATATACGAAATCGGAGATCCTTGAACTGTACCTTAACCAGATATACTGGGGGCACAACGCCTACGGCATAGAATCCGCCGCCAATGTCTACTTCAACAAGCACGCTTCCGACCTGAACCTTGCGGAAGCATCGCTGCTCGCGGGAATAATAGAAGGCCCCGAAAAATACTCCCCCTACAAGAACATGGAAGGCGCCAGGCAAAGGCAGGCGTTGGTGCTCTCAAAAATGGTGGAGCTCGGGATGGTGACCGCGTCATCCGCAAATTACGCGAAAACCCTGCCTATCGTTCTTTCCACGGAAACCCCGAATAAATATAAATTCGTTTCGCCCTATTTCACCTCATACGTCATACAGCTTCTGATCGACAAATACGGAGAATACACCGTATATAACGGCGGGCTGAGGGTTTACACGACGATCGACCTTAATAAGCAGAGGGTCGCGGATGAAGTGGTAAGAAAATTCCTGCAAGAAGAAGGGGAAACCTACAATTTTTCCCAGGCAGCCCTTGTCTCGCTTGACCCGAGGACCGGCTACATAAAGGCGATGGTGGGAGGGGCATCATTCGAAGCGTCGGAATTCAACCGCGCCTGGCAGTCAAAAAGGCAGCCTGGCTCGTCCTTCAAGCCGTATGTTTACACTGCCGCGATGGAGCTGGGAGTGTCGCCCGGCTACATTCTGGAAGACTCGCCCGCCACCTATGAGGTGCCTGCGGACGAATGGAACCCGGAAGGAAAGTGGGAGCCGAAGAACTTTGACGAAAAATTCAGGGGAAAGGTCACCCTGCGGGAAGCCCTGGAAAAATCCCTCAATATCCCGTCGGTTAGATTGATCGACAAGATCGGCGTGGGCAACGCGATCGATGTCGCAAGGAGAATGGGGATAAAAAGCCCGCTTAAAAGGTCACTCGGTCTCACCCTTGGGATATCAGAGATCACCCTCCTCGAGCAGACATCGGCATTTGGCGTATTTGCGAACGGCGGCATAAGGGTTGAGCCCACCGCGATCACGAGGATAGAAGGCCACAACGGGCAGCTGATATACAAGCACACTATCATAGAAAAAAGAGCTTTGAGCAAGAACATTGCAGCGGTCATGGTGGACATGATGCAGGGAGTCCTTTTGCGCGGTACAGGCGTACGCGGGAATATCGACAGGCCCGCTGGCGCAAAAACTGGAACAACCGAAGAATTCAAGGACGCTTGGTTCATAGGATATGTGCCCCAGCTTGTCACGGGTGTGTGGGTTGGCAATGACAACAATGAGCCAATGGAAGGCGTAACAGAGGTTGCCGTCTCCCCGAGGATGTGGAAAGCTTACATGTCGAATGTACTGATAGATGAGCCGGTCATAGATTTCCCGAAGCCCGAGGGCCTTGTTGATTGCGATATCTGCCTTGATTCCGGCAAGATACCAAACTCGGACTGCCCGGGCAACAGGATAGTCAAAGCCACGTTCTGGTGGAATGACAAGCCCACTGAGGTCTGCACATACCATCCCACAACAGAAGCGCTCCCTGATTACATATCGAGGTAAATGACTTGATAAAATTCGGCACCGACGGCTGGCGCGCAAGGATATCGGACGAATTCACTTTCGAAAACCTGAGGATTGTGACCCAGGCATACTGCAATTATCTTATCAAGCACAAGCTCCATTCAAAGGGCGCGGTCGTGGGATATGACAACAGGTTCCAGTCGGAGGATTTCGCTCTTGAATCAGCCAAAATTATTGCTTCAAATAAAATTAAGGTCTATATCACCGAACATTCCGTCCCCTCCCCCGTCACGTCCTTTGCGGTTAAAAGCAAAGGCCTTGGGGGAGGCGTGATGATAACCGCAAGCCATAACCCTCCCGAGTGGAACGGGTTCAAGATAAAGTCGCAGTTCGCGTGTTCCGCTGCGGCCGACATCACAAAGGAGGTTGAGGCGGAAGCATCCAGGGAGATAGAACCGGTCATTACAAAAGAAAGTGAAAGTTCGATCGTGAAATTCGACCCGAAGCCCGAATACTTCAAGCATATATCGAAATTCATTGATTTTGCCGCTATCAGGAAAGCCAATATCAACATCGTTATCGATCCCATGCACGGGAGCGCCGCGGGTTATGTGAAGGATATTCTGGCCGACAACGGCATCAACTCAACGGAGATCAACGGCGGGAGGGATCCACTCTTCGGCGGCCTGAATCCGGAGCCGATCCCCGCCAATTTAACGGAAATTTCCCAGGTGGTGAAGGATTTAAGCCTGAACAAGCCGGGATTATGGATAGGCCTTGCCACCGACGGTGACGGTGACAGGCTCGGGGGCGTGGACGGGAAAGGCGGCTTCCTCACCTCTCACGATATGTTCGTTCTTCTGCTCAAACACCTGGTGGAGAACAAGAAGCTTTCAGGGTCCGTAATAAAAACGTTCAACATAACGAACCTGGTTGGGATGCTCGCAAGCAAATATAAGCTGGCCCTTCGCGAAACTCCCATTGGATTTAAATATATTGCCGACTATATGCTTAAGGAAGACGTCTTGATAGGCGGGGAAGAATCCGGCGGGATCGGCATCAAAGGCCATATCCCAGAGCGTGACGGCGTGCTTAACAGCCTGCTTCTTCTTGAATGCATCGCCTCCTTCAAAAAGGACGCGAGGGACATATTGAACTCCGTTATGGATGAACTCGGATATTTTTATTACGACAGGATAGATATCCACTTAACAGAGGAGGAAAGGAACGCTGTCAGGTCCAAATTGGGCGATTTTAAACCCGCCTCATTTGCCGGGGAAAAAGTCGTCGAAGTTCAGGATCTTGACGGGATCAAATTCTTCCTCCCGGACAAAAGCTGGATATTGTTCAGGCTGTCCGGCACCGAGCCTCTTCTTCGGATATACAGCGAGGCCACTTCGCCCGAAAAGGTGAAAAGTATGCTTGCTTCAGGCGAAAAGCTGGTAAGATAGCTACTTCATTTTCTCCTGGATCTCTTTCTCGAACTTCTCCTTCTTCTCGATCCTGTTTATTTCTGTTTGCTCTTTTGCCGCATCCAAGCTGTATCCAAGCTTCTTGAAAACGCTCATTAATTCTTCGTGTATCTCCTTGGCATCGCCGGCAATAAGGGATGCCTTTCTGTACTGTTCAAGTGCCAGGCTTGATTTCTTCATCCCCATGTACTGATCCGCCACGGCCATTAAAAGGCTCGGGTCCGCCCCGCTGTATTCGGTGGCCTTCCTGTATTCAAGCATGGCCAGCTCGTTGTTGCCCGCCTTGTCGTATGCGTTCCCCAGGAAAAGGTGGACGTACGGATTATAGGGATTGTCAACGCTTGCCTGGTTGTATGCGGCGACCGCTTCATTTAGCTTCCCCGAAAGGAGCATCGCGTGAGCGCGGAGAATGGGATCGATTATTTCGATCTTCACCTTGCCCCGCATTGTGTAGAGCCATTTCCTGTATTCGGTATCCTGTTTTTCCGCGAGCACCTGCTCGTTTATGTCCTTCCCTTTTTCCTTCACCTTTCTCAGCCTTGTATCCTCAACCCTGATGATATGGAAACCGTAGGATGTCTTGACCACATCGCTCATGTCGCCGGGTTTCATCGAGAACACCACGCGTTCGAACTCAGGTATCATCCTCCCTGTAGTAAAATATCCAAGTTCCCCGCCGTTCTTCCCGCTTACGGGATCATCGGAATACTTCATCGCCAGCGCGGCAAAGCTCTCGCCTTTCTTTATTCGCTGCAGTATCTCCTCCGCCTTCACCCTTGCCTCAAAGACGGATTTGTCATCCAGCGCCTTTGGCACTATCAGTATATGGCTTGCCTTAACCTCCCTCAGATCGTCGGGCGTTATGGATACCCCTGACCTTATCCTGTTCATCATCTTTGAAACAAGTATCTCTTCCCTGATGGTCTTCTCGAAAACCGCCATATCCATCCCCGAATTCTTCAGCGCATTCCTCAATACCCCCTTATCGGGGATCTTGTTGGCCTGCATTATCTGTACTATCGCCTGCTCCAGTTCCCCCCTGCCAACCCTGAAATTCCTTTTGGCCTCATTCAGCAAAAGAGTGAAATCTATGACCTGCTCCAGCGCCATCACCTGATACGTCATTGCCTGTTCAGGCTTCACCCTCCCCTTTTCCTGCGTGAAAAGCCTGTTCAGTATCTGCTGATACCTCCCGTGGTCGATCTCTTTTCCGTTCACGGTGGCTATGGAGCCCTTTTGCGGTCCTTCTTTCATTCCCTTTATCCCCCTGTAGCCAAGCCCGTAAAACATTGTTGCGGCAAAAAGCACCGCCACGATTATCATGATCGTTTTCATCTTTTTCCTTAAATATGAAAGCATCCTTTTTCTCCTCTCCGGTTATCCGTCAGATCTCGGTCCCTAGTTGAATTCCTTGAGCGACTTGGAGACCGAAATGTATCCGCCCATCATTCCCAGGAATATCCCTACGCAGCCCACTATCATGTATATCGCTAAAATATGCTTCTGGTCCGTGATGACGGGCAGGAAGGGCATCGCCTCGTTCAGCTGGAATATGATAACGTCATATGTGGCTTTGAGTATCGCGAAAGCGAAAGCGGAGCCGATTATCCCTATTATTATACCCTCTATGATGAAAGGCCACTTGATGAAAGAGTTGGTCGCTCCCACAAGCTTCATTATTGAAATGTCCTTTTCCCTTGCTATGACGGTAAGCCTGATGGTATTTATCACTATAAGGAGAGTGGCAACGGAAAGCATGCAGACCAGTATAAGCCCGCCTATCCTTATGGCGGATGCAAGGGATTCCACCTGTTCCAGGAGCTTGCCGCTGTATCTTACCTCCGAGACGGACGGCATGCCCGTTATCTGTTTTGCCACGTATTGCACAAGCTCCGGTATCTCCACCTCCACTATGAACGTGTCCGGAAGAGGATTGTCCGCAAGCACCGTCTGAAGGTTAAGCCTTTCCCCGTATTCCTTATTGAAGTTGTTCCACGCCACATCCCTTGGCACAAGCTTCACTTTCGACACTCCCCGCAGAGAGGATATCCGCCTTGTAAGCGAGTCCGCCTCATATCTTTCAAGCGGCCTGTCAACGTACGCGCATATCTGCACATTGGAGCTGATGGAGCCGATGATGCTGCCGATGTTCACCACTCCCATCAGGAAAACGCCAAAAATGGTAAGGGATACTATGACCGTGCCAACCGCAACGAAGCTCATGATCCCGCTCCTCTTGAATCCCGTCCACGCCTCCCCCACGAAGAACTCCATGCTATTTAGCATTGCTGTATACCCCCAGCTGCTCGTCCCTGATGATGCGGCCGGCTTCCAGCGCGATGACGCGCTTTCTCATTATGTCCACAATGTTCTTGTTGTGGGTGGAAACTATCACGGTGGTCTTCCTCTTGTTTATCTTGTCCAGAAGGTTGATTATTTCCCACGATGTGGAGGGATCAAGGTTGCCCGTGGGCTCATCAGCTATAAGAAGAGGCGGATTATTGACTATGGCCCTTGCAATGCACGCCCTCTGCTGTTCGCCGCCGGAGAGGTCCGCGGGGAAACTGTCAGCTTTCTTCTGCAGTCCCACAAGCTCAAGCGAAAGCGCCACCTGCCTTCTAATAAGTGTCCTTGGCTTCCCTACCACTTGCAGGGCGAAAGAGATGTTCTCCCATACCGTCCTCTTTGGAAGGAGCTTGTAGTCCTGAAAGACAACTCCCATGTTCCTCCTCAGGTACGGGACCTGGTAAGGCTTAAGTTCCACAACATTGATCTTATCGATTATCACCTGGCCGGAAGTGGGCAGCTCCTCCCTGTACAGGAGCCTCATCATGGTCGTCTTGCCCGCGCCGCTCGGTCCCACCACAAAAACGAACTCCTCCTTGCCGATGTGGATGTTTATGTTGTTCAAGGCCTCAAAGCCATTGGAAAAAACCTTAGAAACTCCTAGTAATTGTATCATTTATTTATAGAGGGGGAATTTTTTGCAAAGCTCTTTTATCTGTGATGCGACCTCTTTCTTCGTCCCTTCATCACCGGGATTTGACAGCACCCTGTTTATGAAGGCGCCTATCATCTTCATCTCGGCCTCTTTCATCCCTCTTGTAGTGAGCGCCGGCGTTCCTATCCTTATTCCGGAAGCGATCGACGCGGCCGCGGTCTCATAGGGGATCGTGTTCTTGTTTACGGTTATGCCGATCTCGTCCAGAAGCGTTTCCGCCTGTTTGCCGGTCATGTTCTTGTCCCTCAGGTCCACCAGTATAAGGTGCGTGTCCGTGCCGCCGGAAACCAGGCGAAAACCAAGCTTCATAAGCTCCTCCGCCAGTGCCTTTGCGTTCTTAACTATCTGCTCCTGGTACTTCTTGAATTCCGGTTTCAGCGCTTCGCCAAACGCCACTGCTTTTGCTGCTATTACATGCATCAGCGGGCCGCCCTGTGAACCGGGGAAAACCGCCTTATCCACCTGCTTAGCGTATTCCGCCCTGCAGAAGATCGCTCCTCCCCTGGGACCTCTCAATGTCTTATGAGTTGTTGTGGTAACAATATGCGAATTCGGGATTGGGGAAGGATGCAGCCCCGCAGCCACAAGTCCTGCTATATGCGCCATATCTATGAAGAGTTTCGCGTCAACTTCGTCGCAAATAGCACGCATTTTCGCGAAATCGATTATCCTTGGATAAGCTGTTGCTCCCCCCACTATCATCTTCGGTTTGTGCTCCTTTGCCAGCGCCCTCATCTGGTCATAATCAATAAGTTCGTTGTCCTTGCGCACGCCGTAATGAACAACGTGGAAGTACATGCCGGAGATATTCACAGGGCTTCCATGGGTAAGGTGGCCGCCGTGAGAAAGATTAAGCCCCATGATGGGGTCGCCCGGCTTTATGAAAGCCATATATGCCGACATGTTCGCCTGGGAGCCGGAATGCGACTGAACATTCGCGTGTTCGCAGTTAAAGAGTTTCTTTGAGCGTTCTATCGCGAGGGTTTCCACTATGTCCACGTACTGGCATCCGCCGTAATAACGTTTCCCGGGATATCCTTCCGCGTATTTATTCGTGAGGACCGAGCCCTGTGCTTCCATTACGGCGCGGCTTGTGAAGTTTTCGGAGGCGATCATTTCCAGCTTGTTCTGCTGGCGGTCTATCTCAAGGTCAAGGGCTTTCGCCACTTCCGGGTCTGTTTTTCTGATATGGTCAATGTTGAAATGCATGACAGTATGGGATTTTATCACTAAAACCGTTCGCCGTCAATTTATCTGGGTCTTGGTTTTATTTTTATAGGTGGGTTCAATCCGCGGCCGAAAGAAGATACGCCGTATTGAGTATTGCTGACTGCGACATCATCAATGACCCACCCTCTATAGCCATTAAACTTTCGGTCGCCTGCTTCAAAACGAAATCTGATCCTAATCTTATTCCCTACGTACGATGACAGATCAATGCTATGTTTCACCCAGACCCCCGACTGATTATATCCTCCGGAAGAGTAACACTCCGCACTTATTGGTTCGGGTTTAGTGGGATCCATCTTTGGATTTAATACCCCGAGAGATGTCCATGTAGAATAAGCTGGATAATCCTTTGAAATTAATACTTCCATAAGATCGAAGCCGAGAGAGGGATCCCTTCCCTCGATCTCCCACCAAGTCCAAAAGCTAAGCGTGCTATATACATATCCTGTGAGGTCAAGAGTTGGGGACTCGAGCGTGCCGATATTCCTGAATTCCCAATACTGGATTGTTCTGCCTCCGTCATCATATGATTCTGTGGTAGCTATATTATCTGCGTCTTGAGATACAATATATGATCCCTCACCTGTCCCTAATGTTTCCTGTCCGTACCAGAAGTAATAATTGCCGCTATGAGCTGTAGGCATATAACCGGTATCCGGCAGCGTTACTTTCTGGGTCTGGTCCAGTTGCGGGCGATTATAATAATTCCGAGGAGCGGTATTGTAATCTTGCCTGTGCCATAATAATCCATTTATTGTGGTGAAACCTTCCGTTCCCGCTTCAAAGGAAAAAGAATACGTGGAAGCCGGTTCAGTTTCCAAAAGATAAAATTGCGGCGCCTGTAGTATCTTCCCGGATTCCACTGTAACGACTTCAGTTGACCCCAAATGGCCGGCAGCATTGGCAGCGAGAATCGTCGTCCCGACAGGGACATTATATAATGTATATCTTCCATACGAATCCGTGAATGTCACACCACCGCCGTGGGACTCCGAGACTCTCGCGTTCTCAATCGCGTTAAGAGTGTTATCCTTGACATAGCCGGTGATAGTTCCCTGATCTGCGCGATTCAGCAAAATATCGGCAAGCGGCGGATTGGTGCCGCTTACCACGATCACGGTCTGGCTGCCCGAATTATAATTAAGAGCGGACGCATGCACAGTCGTTGTTCCGGTCGGAACATAATAAAGGGTATACTGGCCGCTACTGTTTGTCACGGCATAGGACGATTCAGTCCACACATTCGCACCGGAGATCGGTAGCATTGATGAAGAGTCCTTTATTATCCCACTTAATGTGCCTGGAGCGGGGGTTATCAACATGATAGCCGCAATCCAGCCCATATATTTGGTCTTTACCGAAATTGGATTGGTTTCCTTCGTCGAGACTTCATTCGATCCGGTCGCAAACCATTGCCACTGGAGCGTATTTTCATTGAACCTGTAAAAGTCAACGAACTGCGTAGTAATGCCTGTTAGGTTCGGGACATAAAGCTCAGCTGTGGCGCTCAAAGCTACATCGGTCGGTTTCGTTTTCGCGTAAACAATATATGAAACGAACTGTTTTTCCTCCGGCGGATTAAAAGGAGCGGCTATCTTCGGAACGGCCGTAAGGACAACATCCGTGTCAGACGCAAAAGAATTCACAGGAAAGATCATTTTTATCCTAGCATCAGTATTGGTAGCGATGCATTGCTTTAATATATCAATATTCGTGACCTTGCCGTCCAGGTTCGCCAGGAATGCGGCTCCGGCATTGACGCTTGTCCCGCCGGCAACGGTCACTGTCCTGTAAGCCGGCGTATATGCCGCAGAGCTTATTTTAATTACTTTATCTCCTGAGGCAGCATTAATAAATTGATAAATTCCGTTAGATAACGTCTTCGTGGAATCCGAGCCCATCACCACATTCGCGTTGGAAATGGGATTGTAATTGATGTCATAGGTGATGCCGGAAACATTGCCCGCTCCGCCGCCACCGCCGCCTCCCGCTCCACTCGCACAACCACTCATAAAAATCATGGATACAATGGCCACTACGAGGCATAGGTGAATAAAACTCTGTTTCGGTAAGATCCGGGCATCAAGAATGCTTTCCATCTCTTATAGTTTAACTTTAACACGAGCATAAATCAAGATATTTGCCAATTTAATGATAAAAGTGTATAATCCAGACTTCATGTCGGAAAATAAGCAAAAGAAAAACATCCCGGAAGAGCCCCAATACTGCGAGGAATGCGGCGGCACTTTAAAGCCGAAAAGAGTGCGCCTGGAAGAGTTCGAGGGCGGAAAGCTCTATGTTATTGAAGACGTCCCCGTAATGGAATGCGATACCTGCGGGGAGACCTGGGTGCCCGAGCCCGTCATCGAGGAATTCGAGCAGATGATGGCCCTGGCGAAAAAGAGAAAACCGCTGAAAAAACTTAAATCCAAAAAAGGTAAATAACCCTTCGGCTTTGCTCAGGGTAAAGGAGGAATCACCTTGGAAACGGAACTGGGAAGAGGGAAAAGGACAAGAAGGACTTACGGTTTTGATGAGATCGCCCTGGCTCCTTCGATCATAACCGTAAATCCGGATGACATTGATATATCAACAACTATCGCGGGGATCAAGCTAAAGCTGCCGATAATCGCATCTGCAATGGACGGGGTCGTGAGCCCAAAAACAGCCGCACTGATGAGCAAGTACGGCGGCCTTGGCGTCTTGAACCTTCAGGGCGTCTGGGCAAGATATGAGGACGCGGAAGCGATCCTCGAACAGATATCCTCTGTTTCCAAGGATGAGTACGTTGAACTGATGCAGAAGGTTTACCTGGAACCTGTAAAACCCAAGTTGGTGGAAAAAAGGATAAAAGAGATAAAGGACGCCGGAGCAAGGGTCGCTGTTTCATCAATTCCTCAGCAGGCACTTGAGCTGGGCCCGATAGCCGTAAAGGCAGGCGCTGATATTTTCTTCATTCAATCAACTGTGTTTTCCACAAAGCATAAGTCTTCCGGATCCGATCCTCTGATACTTCCTGATTTCATTGAAAAGATGAAGATCCCTGTGGTCGTAGGCAATTGCGCAAATTATGATGTGGCGCTTGACCTGATGAAGAACGGTGCAGCGGCCGTACTTGTTGGCGTCGGACCTGGAGCGGCATGCACTTCCAGAGGTGTGCTTGGCATCGGAGTTCCCATGGCCACATCGATATCGGACTGCGCTGCGGCAAGGGAAACGCTATATAAGGAAACAGGAAAATATGTGCCTATCATTGCTGACGGCGGCATGGTGGTGGGCGGAGATATTTGTAAGGCTATCGCTTGTGGCGCTGACGCGGTAATGATCGGCTCCCCCATCGCAAAAGCGGAAGAAGCTCCCGGCAAGGGATTTCACTGGGGCATGGCCACACCAAGCCCTGTGCTTCCAAGAGGGACAAGGATAAAGGTGGGGACGATCGGTTCACTTAAAGAAATATTGCTAGGCCCGGCCAAGTACGATGATGGCTCAATGAATTTTGCGGGAGCGCTCAAGACCTCGATGGGAACTCTCGGAGCATCCAACCTGAAAGAGATGCAGCATGTGGAAGTTATCGTAGCGCCATCGATCTTGACCGAAGGAAAAGTTTATCAAAAAGCCCAGAGCCTTGGGATGTATAAATAAGGGATATCAGGAGATCAGCATATTCGATCCAATTACCTCTTTAAGATGGCGAAAATATGTCAATAAAATACCTTTCAGCAATTATATGCATCATAAGCCTAATTTTTCTGTGCGGTTGCGAAGGCTCCAAGCAATATCTTGTCAAGAATTCCTCTTCTAATGATGTATTTAATACGATCAAACAGCTTTGTAGCTCAGAAGGAGCAACCCCTTATTATGAAAGCACGACTGAAGGCGTAATGAAATTTAAAATGAATGAGTCTGTTGTAGTAACTACAAATAATTATTTTTATGGAGGGAGTCCCTTTGACAATGAGCGCGGATTAACTACAGATAAAATCCCATTTGATAGTGTTATTACAATAAGCCAAGAAGGCAATGATGTGTCTGTGAAAACATGGTGGGGGGCTGCATTAATGACAAATGTAAGCAATCCTTATGTAAAGATATACAATAAAATGAAAACAAATTATGAGATAGTCGAACAATAATAATATTTACCTGCCTCTAACTATCCTCTTATAGATCTTCGCCACCCATTATAACACCACATCCGGGGTATCCCTTGTTTAGGGTATTATGATCTCCCGCCTAGACACATAATCGCTTCTGTGATAATATTGCCCAAATTTATATGACCTCTCAAACTCACGATCTTGTTGTAATCCTCGATTTCGGAGCTCAGTACAGCCAGCTCATAGCAAGAAGAGTGCGTGAATGCAATATTTATTCGGAGATCCTTCCGTTCGACACTCCCCTTTCAAAGCTCAAGGAGAAGAACGTAAAGGCGATAATAATGTCGGGCGGCCCATCTAGCGTTTATGAGAAGAACGCCCCGAAGCCAGACCCAAAGATATGGTCATCTGGGATCCCCATGCTTGGGATATGCTACGGCGTTCAGCTAATGGCGGAGAACCTTGGCGGCCAGGTGGCTCCCGGCTCAAAGAAAGAATACGGCAAGTCCGAGCTTTTGATCGATGATAATTCAGACCTATTCGCCGGACTTTTAACATCCATCGATAGCTGGATGAGCCATGGCGATAAAGTTTCCAAGCTGCCGGAAGGATTCAAGCGGCTGGCTCACACGCAAAGCTCCGAATATGCCGCTATCGGCAACGCGGCAAAAAAGATGTACGGGGTCCAGTTCCATCCGGAAGTTGTCCACACTCCCAAAGGCATAGAGCTCATCAAGAATTTCCTGTATATCATCGCGGATGTAAAGCCAACGTGGACAACAAAGAACTTCATTGACATGCAGGTCGAAGAGATCAAGAAGATCGTCGGCAAGGAAAAGATATTATTGGCTTTGTCGGGAGGGGTTGATTCAACCACGGTCGCCGCCCTGGTCCAGAAAGCCGTGGGAGACCAGCTGATATGCATGTTCATAGACCAGGGATTCATGAGAAGGAACGAGGGAAAGAAGATCAATGAGACGTTCACGAAGAAGTTCAAGATAAAGAACTTCTTCCATATTGATGCGTCGGAAAGGTTTTTTAGCAAACTAAAAGGAGTAACTGACCCTGAACAGAAAAGGAAATTGATAGGCACGGAATTCATCCGCACTTTCGAGGAGGAAGCCAAAAAACTTGGCAAGATCCCTTACCTTGCCCAGGGAACGCTATATCCTGACGTCATCGAGAGCGCCGTTCCCGGAGTATCGTCAAAGGCCGCGCATACCATCAAGACGCATCATAACGTCGGCGGCCTGCCAAAGGACATAAAATTCCAGATAATCGAGCCGCTCAAACAACTATTCAAGGATGAAGTTAGGATATTAGGCATTGAGCTCGGTGTGCCAGAGGATATTGTTCACAGGCAGCCGTTCCCCGGGCCGGGACTTGCCATCAGGATCATTGGAGAAGTCACTGAAGAGAGAGTGGAGATACTTCAGAGAGCGGATGAGATCGTCATGGATGAGATAAGGAATGCCGATTATTACAGAAAACTATGGCAGTCGTTCGCCGTGCTCCTTCCGATAAGAACGGTCGGGGTCATGGGGGACCAAAGGACATATTTAAATACGATCGCTCTCAGGGCAGTGACGTCAGTCGATGCAATGACTGCTGATTGGGCGAAACTGCCTTATGAATTGCTGGAAAAGATATCCAATCGGATAGTAAATGAGATCCCAGAGGTCAATAGAGTGGTTTATGATATCTCCTCAAAGCCGCCTTCGACTATAGAGTGGGAATAGAATCCGTTTATTTATCCTGTAACTTCCTGAGCTTTTCCATCAGATCCGTGAGGGTCGTGTTATAACCATCAGGATAATCTTGATCCAGTGCTTTTGGATTCTTTGAATAATCGTAAACAAACTCAACATACACATTGTCACCGTCAATTCGCGATATTATAGCCCTTGTACGGCTGCCGGTATCCAACCCTTCAATTCTTGAGATATCCATCCCTACCCTGAATATTTGTGGTGATACCTTGAAGGCTGCCATGACCTGGGTGCCATTCGTGGAATTATGATCAATTATCTCGAATTCATCGCCCGATTTCATTATGCTGAATTGCAGAAGAGCTACCGTCGGCCCCAGCTGGAATCCATGTGAATGATCGCGGCCGATCTGGATCCTTTCTCCTTCCCTTAAAGGTATGACCCCTTTCGATGCTGGGTTGTCTGCATTGAACACCTGCGGATCAACCAGATAATGGGAGAGCGGGAAATATTGATTGCCCATTTTAACTACGTTCAATTCATGCTTCCCCGCGAATATCCTTATCCTCTGGACATCCGCTTCGAATCTTACACGCATGCTGCCGGCTTTACTGCCGCTCCAGTTACCAAGCATCGCTCTTTCCAAAAATACTCTTGCTGTCACAAAAATACCCTCCTTATAGCGAACTCCCCTCTATATATATATCGAACAAAATCCGGTGAAATTTCAGTATTATCTGAATTTGGGTGCTAGTAAGAGGGATTGCTTCTGAAGAGCTTCTGGATCCTTTCTTGGCGGGTCTGCTTCTGCGCGGCCTGGTGTTCTACCAGCGTTTTGCTGAAAATATGAGAGCCGTCCGCTCTGGCAACAAAATACAAATAATCCGAATTGTCAGGGAACATGGCCGCCTTAACGGATGAAATCCCCGGATTGCATATCGGTCCTGGAGGAAGCCCGTAACGCCTGTAAGTGTTATACGGTGAATTTATCTTAAGATCATCATAACTCACGATCTTGCCGGGACGCTCAAGAACATACTTGATAGTGGGATCGGCCCCGAGATGCATCCTTATGCGCAGCCGGTTATGATAAACGGATGAAATAAGAGGGCGTTCGCTGTCAATAGCCGCTTCCTTCTCAATTATTGAGGCAAGAGTTATGCTCTCATGAAGACTTAACTTTCTTGTCATTTTTTTATAATTCTTGTTCCAGTAGCTCATTACGACCCTGTTGAACCTGGAGAGCATTATATTTGCCATTTGCTCTGTGCCGATGTTCGAGGGCACAAGATAAGTATCGGGGAACAGATAGCCTTCCAGCGATTCCGTGGGTACATCGAAAAGGAAGGGAAATTTGTCCAAAAGGGACCTCGTGAGCGCGTTCTTCGTCAATTCCTGGAACGCGATCCCATCCCCCACCCCCTCCCTCTCCATGAACCTCCCCATCTTATAAATTGAAAGCCCTTCGGGAAAGATCAGTTTCACCAGCATTGGAGGGATAATGTCCCCGCTCCTTATCTTCCAGACTATCCTGATAAGGGACATGTTCGGCGTGAATTCGTACGTCCCCGCCTGCATCCTGTTCTGGAGCCTGAACATGTTGATGATCAGGTAGAAGCCGTACTTTCCATCAATGATCCCCCTGGACTGGAGCAACTCCGCTACCTGGCTTGCCCCGTATCCGCGCGGGATATTGATTATGTAAAGCTTCTTGTCGAACCTGTTGCCCACCTGGAAGAAAACGCATGCCTCTGAAAGCATGATGATGACAAGGATTAGCAGTATGACCTGCAAATATGTGTTATTAAGAAAAACATAAAAGTTCTTTGATAATTCGCGGAAATATTTTTTTTGTTTCTTGAGGAGCCTGAGTGCCATCTTCAGGTTCAGCCTGAAATATCTCAGATACCTCTTGATTATCGGATGGTTTGCCAGCTGTTCCAGGATATCTTTCATCTCTTTCCTGAATCAAGATAACTTTGAAGCATAACGCTGGCTGACGAGGAATCTATGAGCTTTCTGCTCTCTTTGGCGGAAATTCCGGCTTCCCTGAAAGACTTTTCCGCTAATTTCGTCGTAAGCCTCTCATCCCACAATGATATCTTGATATCAAGCTCCTTTTCAAGGCTGCCGCAAAACGCTTTCACGCTTTCAGCGGAAGGGCCTAAAGTGCCGTTCATCCGCTTTGGAAGCCCCACAATAATTTCCCCGATCCCATACTCACTGATAAGAGCCTTGAGATTTGGGATCAATCCCATGTCGTTCTTTATGAACGGCAGAGGAAGCGCGGTCGTGCCCAGGGGATCGGAAACAGAAATCCCGATCCTTGAAGTCCCCCAGTCAAGCCCGATCAACCTCATAGCCTGCCCTTTACTTCCTTTACTATCTTGTCAAACACCCGGGGAATGCATGAAGGGTCCTTCCCTCCCGCTTCGGCTATGTTCTTCTTGCCGCCGCCTCCCCCTCCAAGTATGTCCTTCAGGGATTTTACAAGCGCCCCCGCATCAAGCCCCTTTGAAACAAGGTCATCGGAAATTGTAAGTATCAGGATCACCCTGTCCGCATGGATCGAAAAAAGCGCCGCAACAAATGTCTTGACCCGCGCTTTTATAAGGTCGGATACCTTCCTTAAAAGATCGCTGCTGTAATGCCTGAACTCGCATTTTATTATCTTTGCCCCATTGATCTCTACCGCAGAACCTATATAACTGTCAAGGCTGCTGGAAATGGATTGCAGATCCTCGACTTCCAGTTCCCCCTTCAGCACTTTGATCCGTTCGGCAAGACCGATGTTCTTTTTCTTGAAATCCTCAAGCATCCTGTCCACGAGAAGGATATCATTTTTGGCCAGCGACTTTTTCAGCGATCCAACGTCATCCGCCGTGATCCTGAAGAACTGATAATACGTTTCCGGCTTGCCCTCCAGGAATTCCTTTCTCAGCTCAAGCGTCTCGTATCTTCCGAACATCTGCTTATTCTTTTCCCATTCATCGGCTCCAGCCTCAGAAACGTATTTCCTGGCCGCGTCCCCAGACTTGGCCTCTATCCTCCTTACTCCCGCAGATATGGAGCTTTCCCCCGTCAACTTGAAAAAAGAGATATCCGACGTGTCCTTTACATGCGTACCGCCGCAAAGCTCAAGCGAAAATCCGCCGATCTTGATCATCCTTACCCTTTCCCCGTACTTCTCGCCGAATAACATCAGCGCCCCTCTCTTCTTGGCTTCCTCGATCGGAACTTCCTCCACTTCCACCTTCAGTTTATCCCTGATGACCGCATTGACGCGCTGCTCTATCCGCTCCAGATCTTCCCTGGAAATGCTCCCGAAATGGGTGAAGTCAAACCTGAACCCTTCAGGATTAACGAACGATCCCGACTGCCTCACCCCCTTGCCGAACAACTCCCTCAGGGCAGCATGCAGGATGTGCGTGGAAGTATGATGCGCCGACGACGCTTTCCTCTTTGCAATGTCCACCGTTCCCCTCACCGCATCCTTCGTCTTCAGTTTTTTCACATCCTTCATCCTGTGCGCTATCACCCCTCCAATGTTCCCGATCGTCGTCATCACTTCATATTCCCTGTTCCCGCAGGTCAATATGCCCGTGTCGCCGCACTGACCTCCGCTTTCCGGATAAAAGGCCGTCCTATCCAGAACGACCAGACTTTCCTTTTCGTCCACATGGATGACGGTTGATTCCACAGAATACGAATCGTATCCGACGAAATGCGCGGGAGGAAGTCCCGCCAGTTTCTCCATTCCATGCTTCAGTCCCGCGCTCATGCCCGAGGTCCTGCCAAGTTCCTTTTGTGCTTCCATGAGCTTGCTGAATCCTTCCTCATCAAGGGCAACGCCGGACTCAAGCGCTATTTCACGCGTCAATTCGAACGGGAAGCCGTAAGTATCATGAAGCAGGAATATCTCTTTTCCGGGTATCGTCTTACTGCCGCTCTTTATGAGCTTGTTCAGGGCCGCTATCCCCTGTTCCAGCGTTTTCATGAAATGATCTTCCTCCGTTTTTATAGTTTGGGATATGTACTTGATATCCTTTTTAAGCTCTTTATAGAAGTCCCCCTGGACGTCCGCCACCACCGAAGCCAGCTTGTAAAGGAAAGGCTCGTTTATCCCCAGCACTTTCCCGTGCCTTACCGCCCTCCTGATGATCCTTCGAAGCACGTATCCCCTGCCTTCGTTGGAAGGTATCACCCCGTCAGCTATCAGGTGAACGACCGCCCTTGCGTGGTCTGCGATTATCCTCTTTGATTCCAAAAACCTATCGTCGCTCACCTTCGAATAATCGTCCAGGCTCAGTATTATCGGCTTGAAAAGGTCCGTCCCGAAATTGGTCTGGACCGCCTGCAAAACCGCTGCTATCCTCTCAAGCCCCATGCCTGTATCTATGTTCTTTGCGGGGAGCTCGATCAGCTTGCCTTTTTCGTCCCTGTTGTATTGTATGAAGACAAGGTTCCATATTTCCAGGTACCTGTCGCAATCGCATCCAGGCGCACAGTCCGGTTTTCCACAACCCCGCGATGGCCCCAGATCAAAATATATCTCGGAACAGGGCCCGCATGGGCCCGTTGGCCCAGCCGCCCAGAAATTATTGTCCTCACCAAGCTTATATATCCTGGTTGCAGGGATCCCCATTTCCTTGTTCCAGATGTTGTACGCCTCATCGTCTTTTTCGTACACGGCTATCATCAGCTTTTCCGGCGGGAGCGATAACTCCTTTGTCAGGAATTCCCACGCGAAACTTATTGCATCTTTTTTGAAATAATCGCCGAAAGAGAAGTTCCCTAGCATTTCAAAAAATGTGTGGTGGCGCGATGTTTTCCCGACTTTATCGATATCGTTCATCCTTATACATTTCTGGACCGTTGTGACCCTCTTATATTTTGGTTTTTCCATGCCAAGGAATATCGGCTTGAACTGAAGCATACCTGCGAGCGTGAGCAGCACAGTGGGGTCGGAAGGTATAAGGGAAGATCCTTGAAGGACCTTGTGGCCTTTCGATTCGAAATACTTAAGGAACTTATCCCTTATCTGCGAGCTTTTCATCCACTATCTCCCTTATCATGGACTGGACTTTCTCTACGGCATCATCAGTTGAGATCAATTTGATCCTGGTTTTTTCTCTTTTCGCCAATCTTAAATAAGCCTTTCTCACTCTGTCATGGAATCCCCTATTCTCCGATTCGAACTTATCCTTTCCGGTATGCCTTGTCCCCCTCCTGATCCCGATCCCCGGCCGCACGTCCAGTAGAAAAGTAATGTCCGGCACCAGGCTTTCGGAAGAGACCTTGTTGATGAGATCGATCAGGTCCTTCGGCAGCCTTCTGCCGCCCTCCTGATAAGCGGTCGTCGAATCCACGTATCTATCCGATATCACGATCTTGCTCGCTATTAGCGCGGGCCGTATGATCCGGGCCACATGCTCGGCCCTGTCCGCGGCGAACAAAAAAAGTTCCGAGTATCTGGACACCAGCTTTTTCCCCTTAAGGAGCATGCTCCTTATTTTCCCGCCGATATCAGTTCCGCCGGGCTCAAGCGTCAGGATCACCCTATGTCCCTTTCTTTCCAGGTATTTTTTCAGGAGCTTGGAATGTGTGGACTTGCCGCAACCCTCCCCGCCCTCAAATGTTATGAACATGATTTATTGTGCCACCAGACTGACTCCCAGGAGCAGTTCCTTTCTAGTTGCGCGATATTTGATCTCAACATTGTAACAATGAAAACCCAGGATGAGCCCGTAATCCAGGTCCTTCGGTTCCCAGTCAGGGACATAATACGCATATTCCAGAGATAGCCTGTTATTGAAGAAATTATACCCCAATCCCACGCCGAATTCATCAGAGGGAAGCGTGTAATATTTCTCAAACAGGAAAGGGCTGTTGCCCTCAAAAAGAACATAATGCATGTGACTTATGCTCCCGTCTATGCCGTATCCGAAATCATGCGATAATTTTAACGTGTTCATGAATCTTCTCCATGACTCGCTCTTTCCGTACCAAGACTGGTTAAAACCGAGACTCCAGGAAAGAATGCCTATGTCCAGCGGGTAGGTGAACGTCCCTGTTGCGCCAAAACGCCCCCTGTCATCCTCAACCATCACATCGCCCACTGATTCCATGGAAGCTTCCCTGATATGCCCGTAGGCAACCTCCGAGCCGATCACAAAATTATCAAAAAACGCTTTAATGTCATGCATCCTTAATGTGACTTCCGGCAGCATGCTGACACTCTGGTAATTGATCCTTTCATTGACCGACATATTCGTTATCAGCTCAAGAAGCATGTCCTGTTTTATGCGAAGGAAAGTATATATCTCTTCCTGACGCGACCCCAGGGGCGGGCCGAAACGGTAAGTGTGGGTAACGCCTCCGTAATACCAGTACCTTTTGTCATAGAACAACCTGAAATTAATATCGTCATTATCGTCAACGTTCCAGTTGCCGCTTATTCCGAGTGCCAGCCCGCCGTTCTCCGTGTCACTGATCACAAATCTGCCGCTAAGCTTCCGGTTCGCTATCCAGGGTACGCTCTCCGTTACATAGTTGCCATCCTCATCATTTGAACCGACCTCCGGAAAGGCCAGCACATCAGAGGTCCTTGTGGTCTTCTTGCCGATATCGTGGATCCTAAGATCGTAAATATATACTGGCACGGGAAGCAGCGGGAGCTGATTTATCCATAGCAAGCCGTAATATCCCAGCACCCAGCCTTCATCCGGATAAAGAGTGGTCGTCATCGTTGAAACATGGTAATGCGGCGGCTCAAGTCCGCATGTGTTGAAAGTTGTGCCGTCAAGCTCTATCTTTTCCTCGCTTATCTTTGCGAAATCCCCGGTTATGACGGTGCTCTTGTATGAAATGTTCACTTTTTTTGTCGTGCCTTTTTTCGTGCTTATGACGTAGTCCAGATAATCGCCGGTGAGGCGTAAGCCGGACCTCATGTCCATCTGGTATCCCTTGTCCGAAACCACTTCCTTATTTGGTATATAATAGACCAGATGGTCGGCCTTAATGTCGATATCGCCGCTTATGACCTCAACAGAACCCGAGGCTTCCAGAGAGAGCCCGTCCTCACTATATACGATCGAATCGGCGGATATATCAAGGTCCTTTATCACCTGCGCATAGGAAGCATTGATCAAAAAAAAGGTAATAAGTGCGGTGATTATGGCGGATTTATGCAACCTGCTCGTACCTGGACTCCTTGCTGTAGAATTTCGCGATTTCCTTTCTGAACACCAGCTCAATGGTGCCGACAGGACCGTTGCGCTGCTTCGCGATAATGATCTCCGCGACATTCCCTTTTTCCGAGCCTGGATTATAGTAGTCATCCCTGTGTATGAACATCACTACGTCCGCAGTCTGCTCGATCTCTCCTGATTCTCGAAGATCGGAAAGTCTGGGTATCCTGTCGGTGCGTTGCTCCACAGCGCGGGACAACTGTGACAGAGCGATCACTGGAAGGTCCAGTTCCCTTGCAAGGGTTTTTAGCGACCTGGCGATCTCCGATATCTCCTGCACCCTGTTCTCCACCCTGGACCTGCCGCTCATCAGCTGCATATAATCAATGATCACAAGCCCCAGCCCCTTCTCCGCTTTCAGCCTCCTGGCCTTCGCCCGTATCTCCATGGCGGTAATGGACGCGGAATCATCAATGAATAAAGGCGCATCGGAAAGTTTGGAAAGTGCCTTAGTAAGTTTTTTCCATCCAGCGTCCGGAAGGCTGGCGGTCTTCAGCCTGAGCGCGTCTATCTCCGCTTCGGAGCATAGTATCCTCTGAGCAAGCTGCTCCTTCGACATTTCCAGGCTGAACAGCGCTACGGGAATATTGTGCTTAATGGAAACGTTCTGCGCTATGTTGAGAGCAAGCGCGGTCTTGCCCACGGATGGTCTTGCTGCGATTATAATAAGGTCCGCGTTCTGAAAACCGGCTGTGAGGTTGTCCATGTCCTGGAAGCCGGAAGGTATGCCCGTGATGGTCTCTTTTTTCTCATAAAGCTTGTCTATCCTATCAAGGACCTTTTTCAGCACGCTGTCGATCTTGTAAAAGCCTTCCTTGATCCTCTTGAGCGCTATCTCGAAAATATTCTTCTCGGCGTTGTCCAGGATTAGCGCCACCTCCTCGGGCTCGTCGAAAGCGTCCTGGACTATCTTCGTGCCCACGTCAATAAGGTGGCGAAGGATCGCTTTTTCCTCCACTATCTTCGCGTAGTGCTCGACATTGGCGGCCGTGGGGACAGAATTTATAAGGTCAGCGATATAAACGGAGCCGCCGGCTGCGTCCAGCTTGCCTTCCTTGCGAAGGAGTTCCGCGACTGTCACAGAATCAACGGGCTCCCCCTGGTCAAAGAGCTTGAGTGTCGCTTCATAAATGAACCTGTGGGCATCACGGTAGAATGAATCCGGCTTGAGTATCTCGATGGCCTTTACGACAGCGTTCTTGTCAATGAGCATGGAACCGAGCACGGACTGCTCGGCGACCAGGTTCTGCGGAGGGATCCTTTCTTTGTCCATAAGTGAGATAAAATCCTTTAGCCTTTTTCTTCTTCCTCTTCGTCGTGGTTGACCTCGCAAACGCACTCGGACTTTGCGTTCCCGCAATCGGGGCAAACCTCTTCCAGTTCCATGCTGCAATCGGGGCATAAGCCGGGTTTTATGTCTTCATACCCGCATGTGGAACAAACATAATTCGTTTTTGGCATAATAAATACTCCTTTATTCGGGATAATTATACAGCAGATTCCCAGCTTTTCAAAATATTATAATGCATCTGCTCCTGCTCGATGACCTCGTTAAGCGCCTGCCTGCCGCCTTCGCTCTTCGTGTCCTTTAAAAGCTCCCTGTAGAACAACATGCTTCTCAGCTCCACTATTTCCCCGCTCAGCACCGCGTCCTTAAGGTCTTTTGCCTCTCCCTCCTTGGCGAATATGCCGCTATCAATATATGTAAAAAGCCCTTCCTCTCTGTCGACACTGGCCGGGTCAACTCCCTGCTTCCTCAGTTCCACCTCAAAAAGCCCCTTGAAAACCTCAAAATGTCTCCCTTCGTCCTCAGCAAGCCTCTTGAACGTCCTTTTGACCCGTTCGTCATTTGTTTTGTCGAGAATGCTCTTGTAGAATTTTTCACCGTCGATCTCTATCTTCATGGCTATCTTCAGCACTTCTGTTTCATTAAAATCACTGATCAAGATGCTGTCTCTGCCAACTTTTACTTCCATCCTGCACCCCCTAAAAATTATAACCCAATCCCAGCCCGAATAAAGTGATGATTCCCCCGATGGGGTCCCCAAAATACATACCTGCTTCAAAACATCCCCTGAAATTAGCGCTGAAACTGTATTCCAGTTCCGTTGACAGCGAATACTTGAGGGATGAGGCGATATTTCCTTCACTTTCCTCTCCCGCGTAGAAATTATGCACAGCCAGCCTGTACCTGGTCCTTAAAACTTTTGACGTGGGATAGCTGTAGTCCATCCCGTACAGGATCTCGCTGCTGGTGTTGCTTTCCCTGTTCAGGCTCCACGAAGCGTTCTCGGCTTCCGCCACGAAAGCGGAATACTCGGCCTCTTTTGAGCCGGTCAAGACATACTCAAATCCCAGAGCGTACGAGACCGGGTCCGTAGTAAGCCTTGCGCCCGAGATCGTTGAGTAATCCACCGTTCCCATCCCGCACTTCATTGAAACGCCAATATTATCAGTGACCCCGTACTTGCCCGAAAGGCATATCATTGAGAACGGCGTTCCCGCCATCAGTATGGATGTGTTGATCTTGAAGGCATAAGCTCCCTTTCCTTCCACGTAAGGGGATGAATTGCCGGACAAGTATCCCGCAAAAGCGCCGCCGCGAAAAAGGATGAACATGATCATGATAATTACCGGTTTTTTCATGGAAGACATGATTATATCACCAGCTATTTCCCATATCTACCCTTGTAGATCGAATTCCATACTATAAAGATCACTACCAATATGAGGAACAGTATCCCTATGTCCATATTATTTGCCCGTTTTCCTCAAGTACTCTCCCGTGTAGGACTTCGGGTTCTTCATGACATCTTCCGGCGTGCCCTCCGCGACAATGTATCCGCCAAGGTCGCCGCCTTCCGGACCAAGGTCAATGAGATGGTCAGCTACCTTTATGACGTCAAGGTTGTGCTCGATCACTATCACGGTATTGCCGGTATCAGCCAGTCTGTTCAGGACATTGAGGAACTTTTTTATGTCGTCGAAGTGAAGCCCGGTAGTGGGCTCATCCAGCAGATAAAGCGTCCTTCCGGTGGACCTTCCGGAAAGTTCCGTGGCAAGCTTTATCCTCTGCGCTTCCCCGCCGGAAAGGGTGGTGGCGAACTGCCCAAGGTGGATGTAATCAAGCCCCACGTCGTGAAGTGTCTGCAGTTTCTTGTTTATCTGAGGTATGTTCTCGAAAAGGCCCAGGGCCTCGGCAACTGTCATGTTAAGAACCTCTGCAATGTTCTTCCCCTTGTATCTCACCTCAAGCGTCTCCCTGTTATAGCGCTTGCCGCCGCATTCATCGCAGGGAACATAAACATCCGGGAGGAAATGCATCTCTATCTTCACCATGCCGTCGCCGTGGCATGCCTCGCACCTGCCCCCCTTCACGTTGAACGAGAACCTTCCCGGTTTGTACCCCCTTATCAGCGCTTCCTGAGTATGAGAAAAAAGGTCCCTTATGTGATCAAATACACCCGTATATGTCGCGGGATTTGACCTGGGCGTCCTCCCGATGGGAGACTGGTCTATTATCACCACCTTGTCGATATTTTCAAGGCCGGTTATGTCCCTGTGTTCCCCCGCTTTTTCCACCGCCCTGTAGAATATCTTTGCAAGAGCCTTATATAAAATATCATTGATCAACGAACTTTTACCCGAGCCGGAAACTCCTGTTACGCAAATAAATTTCCCGAGCGGGAATTTAACATCGATATTCTTGAGGTTGTTGTGCTTTGCCCCTTTTATTGTCAGGAACTTCCCGTTGCCTTCCCTTCTTTTCTTTGGGACATCTATCTTCATCTCTTTCGAAAGATACTTGCCTGTTATTGATCTTTTTTCAGCTATTATGTCCTCGACAGTGCCGCTTGCTACCACATGGCCGCCATTGAGCCCCGCGCCGGGCCCTATGTCCACCAGATAATCGGCGCTTCTCATTGTCGTCTCATCATGTTCAACAATTATCACTGTATTGCCGAGGTCGCGTAATCTTTTGAGCGTCTCTATGAGCTTGCGGTTGTCCTTCTGATGAAGGCCGATGGACGGTTCATCCAGGATGTATAACACTCCCACAAGCCCGGAACCTATCTGTGTTGCAAGCCTTGTCCTCTGCGCTTCACCTCCGGATAATGTGGACGATTCCCTGTCCACCGTTATGTAGTTCAATCCCACGTCGATGAGGAACTGCATCCTCGCCTTCAATTCCTTTATTACCTGCCTTGCTATTATCTTCTGGCGCTCCGAGAGAGTGAGCGAGTCCAGGAACTTGTTAATCGCTGAAATGGACATTCTTGTGACATCGGAAATTGACTTGCCCTCTATCTTTACCGCCAGCGATTCCGGCTTTAGCCTTGCGCCGTTGCATGTGGTGCAGGGAACAGAGCTCATATACCTGTAAAGGGCGAACCTCACATGCTCCGAAGTCGTCTCATAATATCTTCGCTTAAGATTGTTTATTACGCCCTCAAAAGTCCCCTCATGCTCATAATAGCTCCTCTCCATAAAATATTTGTACTGCACTTTTTTCTCGCCGGTCCCGTACAGGATCACGTTGATCTGTTTCCTGCTGAATTTTTTTAACGGAGTGTTAATGTCAAACCCGTATTCCTCGCCCACCGCCTCCAGCTTCTGCAGATAATACGTTGCTGCGGAATTCCATGGAGCGATGGCACCTTCCGAAAGGGTCTGGCCCCTGTCGGGTATGACAAGATCTGGGTCGAATTCAAGCTTGTCGCCAAGCCCCTTGCAGTCCGGGCACGCGCCGAACGGGCTGTTGAACGAGAATATCCTCGGTGTTATCTCCGCAAGGCTTATGCCGCAGGTTGAACAAGCGAACTTTTCGCTGAAAACCAGCTGGGGAGCTCCTTTGCTCTCAAGCCTTGTTACAAAAGCGGTGCCGCTGCCGAACTTCAAAGCTGTCTCCACAGATTCCGTTATCCTCTTCTGGTTAGAGGATTCGGCGTCTATCCTGTCCACCACTATCTCGATATCATGTTTCTTTTTCTTGTCCAGGACGATATTGTCTTCCGCAAGGTCATATACACGGCCGTCCACCCTTACCTTGGAGAATCCGTTCTTCCTTGCATCCTCAAAGACATAACGGTGCTCCCCTTTTCTTCCGCGGATGACGGGCGAAAGGATCTGTATCTTCTCGCCTTTCATCTTCTGGAGTATCCTGTCCGTGATCTGCTGGGGCGTCTGCCTTTCGATCACCTTGTTGCACTGCGGGCAGTGAGGGATGCCTATCGTGGCAAAAAGCAGCCTCAGGTAATCATATATTTCCGTAACGGTGCCCACTGTAGACCTGGGATTCCTTGATGGCGTTTTCTGGTCGATGGATATCGCGGGTGAAAGCCCTTCGATGTAATCCACGTCGGGTTTCTGCAACTGTTCAAGGAACTGCCTCGCGTACGCCGAAAGCGATTCAACGTACCTTCGCTGCCCCTCCGCGTAAAGAGTGTCAAACGCCAGCGATGATTTGCCCGAACCCGAGATGCCGGTAAGGACTATGAGCCTGTTCCTTGGCAGCTCAAGGCTGATGTTCTTCAGGTTGTGCTCGCGGGCGCCCTTGATGATTATCTTGTCGTTATTTGCCATTTTTACCGATCAAATACCTGTCTATGAGCTCTTCGGAAGTGTTAAGGATGTCCCCTTTGTTCAATCCAGCATCCATTGCCATTTTAAGCGCATCATCAAGTTCCCCGACCATCGTTGAGATATGGGCGTCGGAGCCAAGGACAACTTTCCAGCCGATCTTTTTCACGAATTTTGCTATCTCAAAACATCTGTCGAAACTTCCCTTCCTGCTTATGGTCAGTGAACTGTTATTCAGTTCGATCAGTATCCCTTTTTCTTTGGCTATCGGTATCACTTTCCTGAAATCGATCGGATACATCGGATTGCCCGGATGAGCTATGACTTTTATCTTCGGATGTTCTATTGCTTTGAGCAATGTTGCCGTATTTTCCGATTCCCCGCTGTCCCTGCCTGCCGGCAGGCAGGCCTCATAGCCGCATTTAGGATGGATGGCGACCATCGCGAAATCAAGCTCATTCAGCACCTGATCGGGGATATCAAGGTTGCCTTTTGGATCGATCACATTGACCTCCGCGCCCCGCAGGATCCTGACGCCGTTAATATGGTCCGGTATCATCCTCATATTGGAAAAATGATAAAGGGGTGCTCCTCCCGGCATTGCCGGGCCATGATCGGTTATGGCAATAACTTTAACCTTTTTCTTCTTGGCCGCTGCAACATACTCCTCGATCGTTGAGTATGCATGGCCGGAAGATATTGTATGGATATGCAGGTCGGCTATCAGCTTGATCTTCGTTTTCGGCATCAGGTTCCCTTGCTAATTATTTCATCGGGAATATCAAAATTGGCATGCACTTTTTGCACGTCTTCATTTTCTTCGAGCGCATCTATGAGTTTTAGAAGTTTCTGCGCTTCCTCCCCTTCCAGGCGGATGGTATTTGACGGCACCATTGTGATCTCCGCCGTTTCAGAAGCATATTTTTTTGCATCCAGCGCATTTTTTACCTGTTCAAATTTTTCAGGTGTTGTTTCAACCGTGATTATGCTTTCTTCCGTGTTAATATCATCAGCGCCTGCGTCAACAGCGTCAGACATAAGCTGATCTTCGTTGACCTTGGCTTTTTCATAATTAAGCACACCTTTTTTCTTGAACATCCATGCAACTGAACCGGACTCGCCAAGGTTGCCCCCGTGCCTTGAAAAGATGAATCGGATCTCGTTCAGCGTCCTCATTTTATTGTCGGTGATGCACTCCGCCATTACTGCCACTCCGCCGGGACCGTAACCCTCGTAAGACACTTCTTCCAGCTGCGCCCCTTCTCCCCCGCCCGTCGCTTTCAGTATCGCCCGCTTAATGTTGTCCGCCGGCATGTTCAATTCTTTTGCTTTGTCTATGGCTAGGCGAAGCCTTGGATTCCCGGTGGGATCCCCCCCGCCGTGTCTGGCAGCCGTTGTTATTTCCTTGATGACCTTCGTGAACGCGGACCCTCTGGCCGCGTCGGTCTTGGCTTTTGACCTCTTGATGGTAGCCCATTTGGAATGTCCGGACATAAGATCCTCCTTAAAAACAGTAAAGCAGGATATTTTATCACGGAACCGGGTTCTTTGACAACAATTAAAGCTGTGATATAATCTCCAAACCATGTGGCAAAAAATAAGCGCGACTTTTTTCCGCGGGCTAATCACGCTCCTTCCGCTTTTGATCACGATATGGCTTCTTTTCTTCTTCTATAATTTCCTGGACGGGATACTCGGCAATATCATTTCCGTCTTCCTCGGGCACCACATACCAGGACTTGGATTCGCCCTCATTATCGCGTTGATACTCTTTGTTGGCGCTATCGCTCCTCATTTCATCGGGGAAAGGCTCATTAAGTGGGGCGACCAAATGATGAGTAAAGTACCTCTTGTAAAGAGCATCTATTCTTCCGTTAAGCAGGTCAATGATGTTCTCTTCATGGAAAGGGATTCGGCAGCATTCAACCGCGCATGCCTTGTGGAGTATCCAAGAAAAGGGATATGGTCGGTTGGCTTTGTGACAAGCGACGCGGCGGCCGAGATCGAATCAAAAGCAGGACAGCACAAAATGATAAATGTGTTCGTGGCGAACACGCCCACTCCCGCAACAGGTTTCCTGATAGTTGTCCCTTCAAGCGAGGTCCAGCTGCTTGATATGAAGATCGACGACGCATTCAAATATGTCATCTCGGGCGGAGTGTTAAAACCGAAAGGCTGATATGTTCAAAAAAATCTGGCAAATATTCGTGACTGGGTTTTTTATATTGCTTCCGATAATCATTACGATATGGATACTTACGATAGTCTTTGACTTCACCGACGGGATCCTTGCAGGATACATCAAAGCATTTACGGGTCATTATATCCCCGGCTTTGGCATTATCGTCATTTTGATCGCTTCTTTTTTGATAGGGCTTATCTCTAATTATTTTCTCGGCAAAGAATTCATCCACTTAAGCGAAGAGATATTGAACAAGATGCCGATCGTAAATACCGTCTATGCTTCCGTAAAAAAGGTGAACGAAGTCCTTTTTCTCCAGAAGGGCAAAGAGATACACAAAAGGGTTTGCATAGTTGAATACCCAAGAAAAGGCATCTGGTCGATTGGTTTTGCCACAGGCCTTGGCCCAACGGAACTGAAGAAAAAGAAAAAAAAGAACTTTACCAATGTCTTTATTCCGAACACTCCCGCCCCGGCAACCGGCTTTACGATAGTTGTGCCTACCAAGGAGATCATGTTTTTGAACATGTCCGTTGAAGAAGCGCTCCAGTTGATCGTATCCGGCGGCGCGATATCCAAATGAACCTGCTTCAGGAATTCACAAAAGGCATAATCAAGGAGAATCCCGTTCTGAGGATCCTGCTCGGCATGTGCGCCACGCTCGCGATAACAACAACGGTCATAAACGGCATAGGCATGGGCATAGCGACAACGTTCGTCCTTGTTTTCTCGAACATTTTTATTTCCCTTGTCGCACCGATAACGCCGGACAAGATAAGGATACCTGTCTTCATCATCGTCATTGCCACGTTCACGACGATAGTTGACCTTCTAATGGCAGCTTATACGCCTGAACTTCACGCCGCGCTTGGCGTTTTCATCCCGTTGATAGTCGTTAACTGCATCATATTCGGCCGCGCCGAGGCTTTTGCGTGCAGGGCTAAGCTGCTTAATTCCACACTTGACGGCCTGGGCATGGGAGTGGGCTTTATTTTGACTCTGGCCGTGGTAAGTGCGATAAGGGAAATAATAGGAAACGGTACGTTCCTTGGTCTTTCAGTGCTCGGACAGCGCTACTCCCCCGTCTTAATAATGCTGATGCCGCCGGGAGCCTTCCTTGTGCTTGGCCTTTTGATCGGCTTAATGAATCTGGTAGAACAAAGCAGAAAAACCGCTTAAGTAATCATCGGATTATTTCCCACGTAATAGTCACACCCGCCATAAATCCTTTAGATAATATGAAATTTCACGGAATATTTAACGAAATAGCAATGATATGCTTAACGTAAGTTCCAAAATAGCAGGTATCACCAGGTACTCTCCCGTGGCAGCTCCCAAGGGCCGGATTCCCCGTGTTTTACTGATCTCCCCTTTTAAACTGGCGGAAACAACTCCCGGTATCAGTATGGGAGTCCACAGGATCGCACAATTTTTATCCGCGCACGGATGCGCAAAGGCAACTGTTGCTGAGACCTTACATGAGTTTGACAGGAACTGGGAAAAACCAAACCCCGTCGGGAGATACGATATAGTCGGAATAAGTACCTATGCCGGGGATCAGTTCGCTCATGCCGCCACAAAGATCAATTATATGAGGCATGATCTTGGCAATGCGCTAATGGTTACAGGCGGGCATGGGATGCTGGTGGACCACGACGTGTTCTTCCGGTCATTCCCCGTGGACATTGCCGTGGTCGGGCCGGGCGAGTTCCCGATGGCGGAAATATGCGCGAATTTTTACAGGAAGGGAACTCTTGTGGAACGGTTCGGCTCCGTGAAAGGCATCAGCATTAATGACGGAGGTAAGGCATACCGCACTTCCCCGCGCCCTTTCACCCAGGAGGATTTTGAATTGATCAATGATCCTTTCGATTATACCAAGCTCCCTATAGCCCCGAAAGGCCCGAACAGGATCGTCATGCTGCGCATGTCCTTCAGCAGCCATTGTCCTTATGCCTGCGTTTACTGTTCGGCATCAGGTTTTGATAAAGCGAGACAGAGCAAAATGTTGTATTACCCCGTCGACAAGATAATTGAAAAGCTGGAAGCTTTCGTGGATCATCATATACAGAACAGCTCGACCAGCAAGATCGTAATAAGTTTTTCTGATGATACTCTGACAGCGAACAAGGAAAGATTTTTCAAGATACTTGAGGGTGTTGATAATATCAGGAAGAGGACCGGCGCCGATATCTGGTTCATGTGCTACTCAAGGTTTGACTGCCTGACCGACGAATTTCTGGAACAGGCCGGAAAACTCGGCTTGAACCAGCTTTCGATAGGCGTTGAATCAAAAGTACCCGAAGTCCTTGCGTTCCTCAAGCCGGGTACCGATCACAGGAAGCTTGAGTCCCTTGAGGAAAGGGTTTTTAAATATGGCATCTTCCCTCAAGAGTTCTTCATTGTTGCGCCTCCTGTCGCCACAGTGGAAACGCTGCTAAAAACAGCGGAAGACATGGTGGAAGCTACAAAAAATGGCGCGTTGGTCTCGCCAGCCTTTAGGATGGATCCGTACTGGGGAGCCCCCGCAATGAACATGGGATTTATGACGCATGATATTAAATTGACAAAACGGCGCGTTCCAAGGATAAAACGGCCGTTTGTCCTTCCTGAATATTTTAGGAACAGGAATATCGGTATGGATAAGATCCTGGATAAAATACATGATGTTTGGATGCGGTTATATGATGAATGTGAAAAGAGCTTTAAAAAGGAAGGCACATGGTCAGCTGTGAAAGCAAGACGTGTTGATTCAACTCTTTTGGCTATAGCGATCTATACCGTCCTGGGCGTAAAGGATAAAAGTATGCAGGATGCACAGGAAGTATACGACAAGCTTAAGTCTGATCCGAAAGCTTACAGAAAATTAAATCTTGATAAGTTCGCATCCGAATAGAATTGCGCCTGATACTCCCTTTAAGTAACTATCGGAATATTCTCCCCGCAGAAATCGCATTTATTTTCAACGCTTAATCCTTTGATCTGGGTTTCATAGCCGATCCTCTCGATAAGCAAATGTTTGCAATTCGGGCAGTATGTGTTCTCCCCTTTATGCCCCGGGACATTGCCGATATAAACATACTTAAGCCCGGCATCAATGCCTATCTGCCTTGCCTTTTCGAGCGTCTCGACCGGCGTCACATGAAGCTCCCTTAATTCAAGATAAGGGACAAATCGTGTGACATGCCATGGCGTTCGATCACCTAAATTATCCCTGATCCAACCGGCAATGCCTTTTAACTGCTCTTCATCATCGTTCCATCCGGGGATCACCAGAGTTATTATCTCAACATGCATGTTCCATTTTTCCTTGGCCCTTTTGGTCGCTTCAAGTATAGTTTCAAAGTTCGGCACTTTTGCCAGCTTCATATAAAAATCTTTTGTGAACCCTTTTATGTCCACCCTGAAAGCGTCAAGATATGGCCCGATAGTATCAAGGGCTTCCGTTGTTATGTATCCATTCGTGATATATGCGGTATAAAGGCCTTTTGCTTTCGCCAGTTTCGCGCAGTCATACGTATACTCAAACCAGATCGTGGGTTCGTTATATGTAAAAGCTATGCCTTCCGCTCCTGATTCATCCGCCATTTCCATCAGCTTTTCCGGGGAGATCACATCTGCTCTGTCTTCAGCCAGGATATTATAGACCCTTCCCTGCTGCAGGCCTTCCACAAGAACAACGTGGGCGATCTCCCAGTTCTGGCAATGGATACATCTCATATTGCATCCGAGAGTGCCAAGCGAAAGGCAAAGCGACCCCGGGTGGAAATGGAACAAAGGTTTCTTCTCTACCGGGTCCAGATTGATGGAGGAAACCTTCCCGTATATCAAGGTGTAAAGTATTCCGTCTTCGTTTTGCCTTACGCCGCAGTAACCCGCCTTATCCGGCATAATGACGCATTTTCTCGGGCAAAGGCCGCACTGGACCCTTTTGCTGTCCAGTATCTGGTAGAACATCGCCTCGCGTTTTGTTTCCATTTGATGATCATTTTACATTAAATAATGTCGCACAGGAACTGCAATTTATTCTAATTTTTGACGATAATAATATCGAGTATAAATATATGCTAACAAGAGTGGTTGAAAAAATGAGATTGCCGGTTTTAATGCCCTGTAATGGGGTATCATTGCCCGGGCTTGCCCAAATACTAAAGAGATTCTCTGCTCAAATAAGAAGTATTCCTCCTGTTGCAATGAGAGGTCACTGCACTGGAAGCAAGCCCGGATATCACGCTTTATGGATTTCTCCTGTTCACATATTTGGCGAAAGAATGAGCGACGCTGATCTGGATAAATATTCATATAGACTTTTATCAACCGTCACTTCCGCCTTTAGCCATGCGGTATTGCATAGTTCTGATATAAAAAGGGGCTCGATCCCATTGATCTCATTTTATAGGATCGGCCCGAATAATGCCGGGCGTGAGCGTCTGGAGCAGGAATTTGGCGTACGTCTCCCGCTTAATATAAAGGAATTCCCAAGAAAAATGCAGGACAGCCAATTCGCGGCTACTATCAATACTTTTCCGATGTATTGTATTCGTGGCGGAGATGTCCACATTGGCGATCTTTTATTAAAGGATCCTGCATTATTGAGCCGGGTATGTGAGGCTGAAGATGGAAATCTTGAACAAAAGCTTTTCCATGGGTCAAAATATGTTTTGTCCGCGTATTATGAAACTTTAAGAATGCTCTTGATGCTTGCGCAGTGCAATTGGGAAGCTTAAGACATTACAACTCATCGTCGAGGCCTTCATTCATAATTATCCCTTAACAACTCCCAGAGGTTTCATTTTCGCTACTTTCCTTGCAAGTCCCGCCTGGTCAACTATATTTACAACCTCTCTGACATCTTTATAAGCTTCTGGGGCTTCTTCGACAAGCCCTTTTTTACTTGCTGCTCTGACGATCACTCCAGCATCGGACAATTCATGCAGTAATCCTTCCACTGACATTTGCCTTGTCGCGGCAGCTCGAGACATCAATCTTCCCGCCCCATGACAAACCGATCCCCATGTTTCCTGCATTGACCGCTCAGTGCCTACCAAAATATATGAATATCTGCCCATGTCCCCGGGTATCAGGACCGGCTGGCCGACTCCCTTATAATCCTCCGGAATTTCAGGGCGCCCTGCGGGGAATGACCGCGTTGCCCCTTTCCTGTGAACGCAAAGCATTTTCTCCTTGCCGTTCATTTTATGCTTTTCTTTCTTTGCTATATTATGAGCAACATCGTATATCAGCCGGATGCCGAGTTTCTCCGATGAAGCCCCAAGAACTTTCGAGAATGAATCCCTTGTCCAGTGCATAAGCAGCTGGCGGTTGCACCAGGCATAATTGGCTGCCGCCGCCATAGCGCCAAAGTAATCAAGCCCTTCAGGAGAATTGATCGGCGCGCAGCAGAGCTGCCGGTCAGGCACTGAAATATTATATTTCTGCAAGGCCGTCTGCATTACTCTTATATAATCAGTGCAAACTTGATGGCCCAGTCCCCGGGAACCTGAATGGACCATGATGGTGATCTGATCTTTAAATATTCCAAATGCTTGAGCAACCTTTTCATCGTATATTTCTTCAACCTTTTGGACTTCGAGGAAGTGATTCCCGCTACCCAAAGTTCCAAGCTGGTTCGTTCCCCTCTCCTTTGCGTGAGAGCTGACCTTTGACGGGTCCGCACCCGCCATTGAACCATTCTCTTCAGTATGGAGAACATCATCCTGAGTTCCATACCCGTTCCTTGCGGCCCATTTTGAGCCTTCAACAAGTACCTGATCTAATTGTTTTGAGGAAAGCGAGATTGGGCCTTCTGATCCTACTCCTGAAGGGACTTCAGCTGCCAATTTATCGGTTATACGTTCAATCTTATCTTTTATCTCGCTGTAAGTAAGATCAGTTTTTAAAACGCGACAGCCGCAGTTGATATCGTAGCCAACACCGCCAGGAGAAATTATCCCGCCTGATTCAGGATCGAAAGCAGCTACTCCGCCGATCGCAAAACCGTAGCCAAGATGGATATCCGGCATCGCCAAAGATTTGCCGACAATCCCGGGAAGGCAGGCAACGTTGGCAACTTGAATATGCGCGTTATCGGCGACAATGTGTTCGATCATCTGCTCATCGGCATATATCAATCCGTCGGTCCTCATCCCCTCCTTGAATGACTTTGGCAAAAGGAAGCGCCACTCGTCAAGCTTTTGGAGAACTGATTGCCAGGTTGCCATATATTTATTTTACTTGATATAAAGTGAAATTTCTATAAAAGAATGACGATATAAATCCGTATGGCAATAATAAGAGCAGGCCTTCACGCCAATACTTTGCGGACATTTTCCGCTTCCGCGATGGAAAGAATGAGTAACGTTCTTGCCGTTGCACAGAAGCACGTGCCCCATCTGGTCACCAATGGAGCGCGAGTGAACATGACAAAATGGCGCGTTGAGTTGAGAGGAAAGATCGCTGATCTGGCTTCCAGGGGACAGTCGCTTGATGAGGAGATCATGCGTAATTATTTCCCCGACCTTGTCCAGCAGGGTGTATGCATTCACGGAAACTGGCCGGCTGCAGTGAAGGACTTCCAGAAACATTCCAAGGTAAAAGCGGTAACGCCCGTCATGTTAGACCTGGGGGACGAGATCGAGTTTCCGATAATAGAGTCCACTCCCCAAACCACCGGCAGTAAAAGCAAAATAGATAAAATAGATAGAGTAAGAGAAGATATTTTATTGCTTGCCAGCATGCGACAGGACCTGTGGCTGGGCTATATGCTGAGGACCAATCGCCTTCTTGTGCGTCATGGAATAAAAAAATACGGAACATGGAAGGCGGCGGTCGAGGGTGCCGGGCTTGATTACAGCAGATACGGTCCCTATTCGGGATGGGAATTAGATGACTTTCTTGAAAAGGGCAAGGAATTATTGAAACAAAAAAGGCTCAATCCGGTCCTGGTCTTCAAAAAAGAGGCCCCGACGAAGGACCCGGTCAATAGAAACGAACTAAATTATTTCACCGCCGTCTACGAAAGATTGGGACAATGGGATTTTGAGAATTGGATAAACTTCAAGACAGCTGTAGAAAATTACAAACCTAAATCTTCCGATGAAAACACCAGCGAGCCGGTAGAATCAGAAGAAGGACCGGTGGCTTAAATTTAAGTGAACATTTTATGACTAAATTAAAAGTAAATACGACTGGCTTTGGAAGTCCTGTGTCAGCCGAAAAAATAAAGCTGCTGATCCCGGATAGGGCTCTTAGGGCTAAATTCAATGCGGCGTCCACTTTCAGGGAAATTAATATCCTTTTATATCTTCCGGAAGTTGTTAAAATGAAATTCCGCAATATCCCCAATGCGTACATCACGGGCAAGGTAGCTGAAGATATCAAAAGGCTGCATGGCATGAAAGATGAGCCATTAGCCCCTACAGCAGTAATTACAAGACATCCGCTCCTGTGGAAATGGGCGCACAGCGTTTTTAGGAACTGGGAGGCGGCTATTGCATATGCCGCAGATAAATATCCCGAAGCGAAGATCAATTACCAGGAAATATTGGCTTCATATCAGATCAAAAGGAAGGAAATATTAGAGGAGATAATCGGTCATATCAAAACCGGAAAGCTTACATCAACATCAACAAGGGATTGGATATTAAGGAATATCCGTACAACTTATGATCGCGCGTGCATATATCATGGGGATTGGAATGAAATATTCCATATAGCTCAAGCTGAATTCTCCAAAAGACAACATGCGATATTCTATCCACCGCCTAAAATCACTAAAGATCCCAATTTCTTGCCTTAAACTGATTTTTATCGTTATATCAGCAAATGTGACGAATACCTGGCCTGTTCTAGCGCCATATGTGGTCTGTTCAATACTCAAGGTCGAATCATCACTTTAATCGTAACCTGGTCAATTTTAGCTGAAATGCCGCAAAAATGCTGTGGATAACTCGTCTAATAACATTTTCGGTTCAATGTCTATCCCCATAATGTCATATATCGACTTGAACTCTATGCAGTTCTTGATGAATTCAGATGGTTTAAGCGGCCCGTTCTTGATGAATATGGATCCTTGCTGAAGCAGAGCCTTTTTCCCCCTTTTCTGCGCGCTTCCGACAATCTTATGGCCTTTTAAGGTTATCTCGTAGCTCGCCGGGAAGCTGAAGCACAGCCGTGCCTGCTCATCATGCCTTGTGTCTGATAGCTCCGCCGGCACACCCGCCTTATTCAACGCTTCGATCACTATCCCTGATATGAACTTGTATGATTCAACAAGGCCTTTCGGCAGCCGCGTATCATCGATACCGCAGACAAAACTGTATGTTAACTCATGCTCATTGTGAAAGACGATCCCTCCGCCGGTTGGCCTCTTTACGATCCCGACATTGTATTTCTTGCAGTTCGCCGGATATAGTTCAATGTCCGGATCCTGCGTGTAGCCAAGTGAAATGCATGGCCTTTCCCACCCATACAATCTTAAAGTGGTTTGAATTAATCCTTGTTCGAACTGGTCGAAAAGATACCTATCGTAATCCATGTTGTAATGGCCGGAATACTTCTTGAATGGGATGATATTAAGCATTTTACCAGTTGAGCTTGAGTTCTCTTGCGGCTTTCGTCTCATCCAATCTGCTAATAGGCGTCGAATACGGAGCTCCCTTCACCAGCTCGGGATCCGTTTCACATTCCTTGGCGATCGCGATCATCGCGTCACAGAACTTATCAAGTGTTTCCTTCGATTCGGTTTCTGTCGGTTCGATCATCAGGGCTTCGTGGACGATGAGCGGGAAATATATCGTCGGCGGATGGAAGCCGTAATCAATAAGCCGCTTTGCGATATCGAGAGCTTTTACGCCATATTTCTCTTTCTGCCGCTCAGCTGATATTACGAACTCATGCTGGCAGATCCGATCATAAGGCAGATGGTAATATGGTTTGAGTTTGTTCAACACATAATTGGCATTGAGGACAGCGTTCTCAGAGACCTCACGCAATCCCTCAACCCCCAGAGATACAATGTAAGCGTAGGCTTTGACAATGACATTGATATTGCCGTGGAAGGAATGAACACGGCCGATACTCTTATCGAAGTTTGTAGTTCGTAGTTCGTAGTTCGAGTTTGTTTTTATCACTCTCGGGATCGGAAGAAATGGTTCGAGATGTTTTTTCGCGCATACCGGCCCCGACCCCGGACCTCCTCCTCCGTGAGGCGTTGAGAAAGTCTTGTGAAGATTGAAATGAGCGATGTCAAAGCCAAGGTCAGCGGGTTTGCACTTGATCAAAGTTGCGTTCGCGTTCGCGCCGTCATAATATAATTGGCCGCCGGCCTTATGCACGATATCCGCTATCTCGAGGATGTTCTCGTCAAATAATCCGAGAGTGTTCGGGTTGGTTATCATCATCGCTGCGGTGTCCTGACCGACCGCTTTCTTCAGTTCATCGATGTCAACGCCGCCTCTGCTGTTCGACTTCACTTGAACGGCATGCCAGCCGACCATATTGACCGACGCCGGATTGGTCCCGTGAGCTGAATCAGGCACTATCACCTTATCCCTTGTCCCCTGCCCCTTGTCCCTTAAATATTCTTTTATTATAAATAACGATGTCAGCTCTCCATGCGCCCCCGCAGCCGGCTGAAGAGTGGCTGCGTCATAACCGAATATCGCGCAGATATACTTTTCGAAGTTATAAAGAAGTTCGAGAATTCCCTGGACCGTGGCTGCTTCCTGGTTCGGGTTGATGCCGGTAAAGCCTTCCAATCTTGAAATATCCTCGTTCACCTTTGGATTGTATTTCATCGTGCACGATCCGAGAGGATAGAATCCGCTGTCAACCCCGAAGTTTTTGTGCGAAAGCTGAGTGAAATGCCTTATCACGTCAACCTCGGAAAGTTCGGGCAAATTCGGCGGATCATCGGATAGATATTGTTTTGGAATTATGTTCTCGATCTTTTCCTCGGGGACATCAAGCGGCGGCAGAGAGAACGCGGCCCTTCCCGGCTTGCTCAGATCCTTCACACGATCGCCTTCTGTGTATCGGGATCAAAGAAGTGGTTTTTCCTCAGGTCGATCACGACCTTCGTGCTGTCGCCGGGATTTGCCGAAATGTAAGAGCCCACCTTTGCCACAAGGGATGTCCTGTTCACCTTCAGGTAAAGATATATCTCATCCCCCATCAGCTCCCGGAAATCCACCTTCGCGTTAACAACATCCTTCTCGTTCTCCTGAAGCCATTTCGCCTGCGCTTCATCATATATATCGGAAGGCCTTATGCCCATGATGACTTCCTTGCCGATATATTTTTCAAGGATGTCCTTAACAAAAGGATAAGTTTTGATCTCAAAATGCTCGGAAACGAATTTCAGCACTTCGCCTTTCCTGGAGATCGTTCCTTTGAAAAAGTTCATCGGAGGGCTGCCGATAAAGCCGGCCACGAACCGATTATACGGCTTTTCGTAAACTACAAGCGGCTTGTCCGCCTGCTGCACTTCCCCGTTCAGGACAACGGCTATCCTGTCCCCGAGCGTCATCGCTTCCACCTGATCATGCGTTACATATATTACCGTGGTCTGGAGGCTGGAGTGGATCTTTTTCAGCTCCGCCCTCATCTGGACGCGGAGTTTTGCGTCAAGGTTCGAGAGCGGCTCGTCCATCAGGAAAACAGCCGGCTTTCGAACTATAGCGCGGCCCAATGCCACACGCTGTCTCTGCCCTCCCGACAGTTGCTTTGGCAGCCTGTTCAGCAGCTGCTTCAGCTCCAGTACCTCCGCTGTCTGCGCGACCCTTTCGTCTATCTCTTTCTTGGGAGTGCCTCTTAGCTTGAGGCCGAAAGCCATGTTATCGTATACGTTCATGTGCGGATAAAGGGCATAATTCTGGAAGACCATCGCTATGTTGCGGTCTTTTGGCGGGACATCGTTGACCAGCCGGTCGCCTATGTAGATCTTTCCTTCCGTAACCTCTTCAAGCCCGGCAATAGTGCGGAGCAGTGTTGTTTTCCCGCAGCCGGACGGGCCGACAAGGACAAGGAATTCCTTGTCCTTAATCTCCAGATCGACATTCTTTACCGCTATAACGTCATCGAATTTCTTCGTGACGCCCTGTATGAGAACTCTTGCCAAAAAAGAACCCCTTCTAGATCTGCCCTAAAACGTTCGCGGATTCTATCGCGGACATGGCCGCAGAAAAACCCTTGTTCCCCGGCTTCGCCCCCGCCCTCTCAAGCGCCTGCTCCAGATTGTCCGTTGTCAATATCCCGAATATCACCGGCACTCCGGAATCAAGCGAAACCTTCGCCACGCCCTTTGCCGCCTCTGACGCCACATATTCAAAGTGCGGGGTCCCTCCCCTGATCACTGCGCCAAGGCATATTATCGCGTTGTATTTTTTCGCCGCCAGTTTCTTCGCCATCAACGGCATCTCAAAAGCTCCCGGCGCCCATACCACATCCACGGCATCCTCCGATGCCCCGTGCCTTTTAAGACAGTCTATGGCCCCGTCCAGAAGCCCTTTTGAGACCAGATCATTGAACCTGCTGACTATGATCGCGAACTTGAGTCCTGACGCGTCTAACTTGCCCTCAATTGTTTTTCCCATTTCTCTTCCCTCCTTTTATTAAATGATAATATATGCCCGAGCTTTTTTGATTTCGTTTTGAGGTATTTAATATTATGCTTATTTGGGACAATTTCAAGCGGAATTCTTTCGGCCACCTTAAGGCCGTATCCCTCAAGCCCCACTATCTTCCTCGGATTGTTCGTTATAAGCTTTATCGTGGAAAGCCCCAGGTCAGCAAGTATCTGTGCGCCTATGCCGTAATCCCGCAGGTCAGCCTTGAAACCCAGGTCAAGATTCGCCTCAACAGTGTCCTTTCCCCTGTCCTGCAGTTCATAAGCCTTCAATTTGCCCAACAGGCCGATCCCCCTGCCCTCCTGCCTCATGTATAGAAGAAGCCCGCTGCCTTCCCTTTCTATCATCTCCAGCGACTTTTCCATCTGTTCCCCGCAGTCGCACCTGCAAGACCCAAAAACATCGCCGGTAAGGCACTCCGAGTGGACCCGCACAAGGACATTTTTCTTCCCCCGGATATTCCCTTTTATCAGAGCGATATGATAATACCCCTCGAGCGTGTCCTTGTACGCCTGCATTGTGAAGTTGCCGTATTTGGTGGGCATTTTGGTGGCGGCGATCTTTTCTATGAACCTTTCCTTCCTCATCCTGTATTTTATCAGGTCCGCTATTGTTATTATTTTCAGCTTAAATTTTTTCGCGAATTTCAAGAGGTCCGGCGTCCTTGCCATGCGCCCGCTTGACTTGATTATCTCGCATATCATCCCTGCTGGATAAAGGCCGGCGATCTTCGCAAGGTCAACCGCCGCTTCCGTATGCCCCGCCCTTCTTAGCACTCCACCCGCCATTGCTTTCAACGGAAAAACATGTCCCGGCTTTGCCAGGTCGGAAGCCCTGGAAGAAGGATTTATAAGCACTTCGATCGTCTTTGACCGGTCCGCCGGAGATATCCCGGTGGTGACACCGAATTTTCTTGAAGCGTCCACGGATACGGTGAAGGCAGTCCTCATTGCCTCCAGATTTTCGGTTACCATTGCCTTAAGTCCCAGGTATTCAAGCCTGTCAGCAGGCATCGGCACGCACACAAGGCCCTTCGCATGGGTTATCATGAAATTAACGGCTTCCGGCGTCACTTTCTCCGCCGCCATCACAAGATCGCCTTCGTTCTCGCGGTCCTTGTCATCAAGAACGATTATCATCCTTCCTGCTGCTATATCTTTTTTTGCTTCTTCTATAGTATTGAACATCAGTTCAGGAACCCCGCCTTTTTTAGGAATTCCGTGTCTATCCTTATATCCTTCATGCTCACCACGCCGCCAAAGCCCCTGTTCTCAACAAGTTTCTCCACATATTTGGCGATGATATCGAACTCAAGGTTCACACGATCGCCTATCTTCTTATGGAAAAGGTTCGTCTTTAAAGCGGTATGAGGAACGATAACTACCTTGAAGTACCTGTCGTTCACCGAAGCAACCGTAAGGCTGATCCCGTCCACCGCTACAGATCCCTTTGCCGCCACGTATCTCCTGTACCCTTCCGGCACCCTTATCTCGATTTCCCTGCTTGAACCCGTGCTGACAATGTTCGTTATCATTGACTTACAGTCCACGTGCCCCTGCACTATGTGGCCTTCCAGCCTTCCATCCGCGGGTACAGCCCTCTCAAGGTTGACGAATTCCCCCGACTTCAGGTACTGAAGGCTGCTCCTGGAAAGTGTTTCGGAAACCACGTCGGCCTTGAAAGATGATCTCAGCGCTTCCGTAACGGTAAGGCACACTCCGTTCACCGAAACGCTGTCCCCTGCTTTCAGTTCGCTTGAAAATTTTACCGATACGGTAAGGACTACCCTGTCTTTGAACCTGATAAGGGAGTCAACTCTACCCAATTCATTGATAATGCCGGTGAACATAGAAGATGGATTATACCACGGCGGCGCCAAGAATTCCATTTATGAACCTGGCGGAGTTTTCATCGGAGTATCTCTTTGCAAGCTCGATCGCCTCGTTTATTATCACTGCCGGTGGAGTGTCCTTTTCGCAAGAAAGTTCGTATAACGCCAGCCTGATTATCGCCTTATCCACCGGACTTATCCTGTCAAACTTCCAGTTCTTCGAGATATCGTTTATCTTCTTGTCCAGTTCGTCTTTATTGCCTTTTACCCCGGATACAAGCAGCTTGGAGAACTTCCTGGTGTCTTCGATCGTTTCTTCGTCTTCGAAAAGATTATTAAGCGCTACCTCCATGTCGATACCTGAAATGTCTGACTGGTATATCGCCTGCATGGCAAGGCGTCGGGCGGTGGTTCTGCTACCCATGAATGTCGCTGAAGTGTTTGGCTATGAAGTCCGTGTGGACCTTCCCGTCCCTGAAATCTTTCGTTTTCAATACCTTGCTATGGAACGGTATCGTGGTAGAAATCGGGCCTATTACATATTCATCAAGTGCCCTAGCCAGCCTGCTTATCGCTTCAGGTCTGGTGGGCGCCCAGGCTATCAGCTTGGAGATGAGGGAATCATAATGAGGGAGTACTTTGTATCCCTGGTAAGCATGACTGTCCACCCTTATCCCGGGACCTCCTGGGGGAAGATATACGGAAATATCGCCCGGGCATGGCATAAAATCCCTTTCATGGTCCTCCGCGTTGATGCGCGCTTCTATCGCATGGCCTGTAAATCTGATCTCGCCCTGCCTGTAACTCATCTTCTCGCCGGTCGCGATGATTATCTGTTCCTTGACTATATCGATGCTTGTCACCATTTCCGTTACCGGGTGTTCCACCTGGATCCTTGTGTTCATTTCCATAAAGTAAAAATGATTGTACTTATCAAGCAAAAATTCTATAGTTCCTGCGCTCTCATATCTGGCCGATCTTGCCACCCTCACCGCCGCCTCCCCCATTTTCCTCCTCAGTTTTTCATCAAGTGCGGGTGACGGAGATTCTTCCATAAGCTTTTGGTGCCGCCTCTGTATGGAACAATCCCTCTCTCCAAGATGTATCACGTTGCCGTGGCTGTCCGCAAGTATCTGGAATTCTATGTGCCTTGGCTGAACAATGTATTTCTCAATGTAAACAGCCGAATTACCGAAGGCTGCTTCCGCCTCCGCTCTTGCTGTCCCGATATGCGTTATAAGTTCATTTTCGTTTTCGGCCACCCTCATGCCCCTGCCGCCGCCTCCTGCAGAAGCCTTTATGATCACAGGATATCCGATCTTGCCCGCCAGCCTTTTTGCCTCGCTATCCTCCGTTATGATACCTTCTGACCCAGGAACAACTGGAACGCCTGCTTTCGAGACCGTCTTCCTTGCCGTGGATTTATCTCCCATCGATTTCATCGCAGATGGATAGGGCCCGATGAACTTTATCTTTGACTGGGCGCAGATCTCCGCGAATTTCTCATTCTCTGCCAGGAAACCGTACCCCGGGTGTATCGCGTCGGCGCCGGAAACTTCCGCAACCGAGATAATGCTTGGAATATTAAGGTAGCTCTGGCTTGGAGTGGCAGGGCCTATGCAATACGCTTCGTCTGCTATCTTCACATGGAGGGAATCCTTGTCTGCATCGGAATATACGGCCACGCTCTTTATCCCCATCTCTTTTAGGGCGCGGATGATGCGCACGGCTATCTCCCCCCTGTTCGCGATGAGAACCTTTTTAAACATCAACCCTCACCTCCATGAATTTTTGTGGGATTCTTTCGAACGAAGGTCCATAGTATATCACAAAATACCTTGACAATCAAGCTGCAAGGCTATAGTATTGCGCTGTTTTCAAAGTGATTGGGAGGTGAGCAAATTGGCAAAAGGCGGATTGACGAACCTGATTGTATCATTTAAGGGCAGAAAAGAGACCCTTGAGAAGGTATTCGGAACAAAACCCATCCCGGTGACAAAAATGACGAAGGTTTTGTGGAATATCGTAAAGAAGTTCAGGCTTTTAAAGAGAAAAAAATAAGGCCGAGCTTTATCCCAGCATCTGTCTTTTCCTTCTTGCTATCGGCGGAAGGATAAAATCCATTACGTCATCAACGGTCACGATGCCGAGTATTTTACCTTCGGAGCTCACCACGGGTACAGCAAGCAAATTGTACTTTGATATCACGTCAGCTACATGCCTTTGATTGGCTTCCGGCGGCACTTTTATCAGGTCCTTGATCATTATTTCCGATAATATAGTATTGGGTTTGGATACTATCAACTTCCTCAGTGTCACAACACCCACGAACCTTCCTTCCTCGTTCACGAGATAAAGGTAATAAATGGTTTCGGCGCTCGGAGCGATCTCCCTTAATTTAAGTATTGCCTCCTCAACTGTCAGGTTCTGTGGAAGAGTGATCAGCTCCGTTGTCATAAGGCCGCCGGCGGTCTCGTCATGATGCTTAAGGAGCTTGACTATCTCCCCGGCTTTTTTCTCCTTCATCAGCCTCAGCAGCTCTTCCGATTTTTCCTGCGGTATGTCGCCAAGCACGTCCGCCGCCTCGTCAACAGGCATTCTGTTCAATATGCCCAGGGCTTTTTTGGTGTCGACTGTCGTAAGCAGGAAAGCCTGTATCTTTGGCGCCAGCTCGTGCAGTGCTTCCGCGGCGGTCTTGTCGGGAAGACCCGCGAATATCTCCATCCTTACGTTTGAACGCACGTCGCTGATGATGCTCGCGATATCCGCCGGATGCAGCTCTTCCACCCTTTTATGGGGGATCGTCAGGCTGCCTTTGCGTACATCCTTTTTAAGGAATTCAACGTAGTTCCATCCGATAAGCGAAGGCTCAAGCTTTTTCCTGAACAGGCTCAGAACACGCGAAACGAATCCGTCCAGTCCAAGCCGGCGGAGCAGTCCGCTGAACCCCACATCCACTGCGATAAGCCTTATCTCCTCTTCCACTTTCGCAAGTTTGATGTCGTTCACGCGCACTACCCTGGCTCCGCGAGTATCCACTATCTGCTTGTCCAGCACGTCCCTGCATAAAAGCACGTCGTTCGCGTTCAGCTGGCAGGACGTCACCCTTTCCTTTACCGTTTTCGTGGAAACGAACTGTTTGCCCACAAGGTCGATCTCTCCGATAAGCACTATTTTCCTGCCGATCGCCCCGTCAAATTCTATGAGCAGGCCGAACACTTTCGGGAAGGTGAGCTCGAACGTGACAAGTATATCGGCCACCCTTCCTATGCGTTCCTCAAAGCGGTCGATCACCGGCTTATCAATGAGCTCAGACACGAACATTTCTGAAAACAGAACCATTAAATAAATTATAGCATGCTATTGATTTTTAAGCTAAAATAAATCCCAGATGAAGGAGAAAATAGTAATTTTATTGCTTGCTGCCATGGTTCTGGCATGTTTGGCTTACATATGCATCACTAAATTCGTTATTGAAAACAGGCCTTCCCCCATGGCGGGCACCATTCTCTGGCACGGCAACCGCAAGCTCCCGGAGATTGCCCTTACATTTGACGACGGCCCCAATTCAAAAGCCACGCCTCAGATACTGGACATCCTGAAGGAACACGACGTCAAGGCAACGTTCTTTGTTCTTGGCAAGTTCATCGAAAAGAACAAGAATATAATCAGTCGTGAAGCGGAAGAAGGCCATGTTATCGGCAATCATACATATACACATGCAAACGGACTTATTACAGATCTGAACAAGATCAAACGCGAACTGGTCAAAACGAACGTCCTGATCAAGAAATATGCCGGGCAAAATGTGAACTATTTTCGGCCTCCTTTCGGATTTGAGAGCTGGAGGTTCCTGAACGAAGCTGAAAATCTGGGATACACGATCATACTCTGGAACCGGGATGCGGGCGACTGGAACCATAAGACCGGGAAAGATATAGCAGCGAAAATATTAAAATACTCAAAGAACGGCACGATAATACTTCTCCATGATGGCGGGCCCAGCAGAGAGGCAGTGATCGATTCTCTCCCTGTGATCATAGACGGGCTTAAAAAGAAAGGTTTCAAGTTCGTCACGATTGACGAAATGGTATCTCACCTGTAGAATTGCAAAAGCTTCCGTTTAATCGGGCTTAGTTCAGCGGTAGAATGCCCCGATTCCATCGGGGAGGTCGCGGGATCTTTTGGGTTCTGATATTCATTTGGATTTGGGATTTTGTCATTAATTTGACATTTATCATTGGTCATTTGTCATTCGGCGGTAGCCGTGCGGGCTTAGTTCAGCGGTAGAATGTCTGCTTCCCAAGCAGAAGGTCGCGGGTTCAAATCCCGCAGCCCGCTTTTACTTTTTAATCGCCTTATATCCGCAAGTATCAAATAATGCAGGTTCTTCAAAGAAATCCACAAGTGGATAATTCCGGCAAACGTTTGGCCGCCATTTGTAGTCCCCGCAGGTGCCGTCAGGACGCAGGTTTTTGCAGCCGAATACCAGATAGTTCCTTTCGTAATCGATCCTTTGCAGATAAAATCTGAACAGCCATGAGACCCATCGTATTACTATTTCCTGAGTGAGCTTATTGCTTAATAGCCTGGGTTCGATCTTTATGTGGATCTCTTTGCAGCATTTGCCGCATTTTTTGCATGAACCCTCCAGCCTCCATCGCGAGCCAAAAGGCTTTCTTGCCAGTTTGGAGACATAGTTATCCGCCAACACAAGCGAAAGCGCTATTTTCCTCAACATGAGATGATTATAACCCTTGCCTTATGTCTTGAAAACAAAATTGATGCGCGAGATAATTTTCGAATTGTGTGAAATTTTGAACACTTATTACAGATAATACTATGTTGGCAATAAATTATGGAGGACAAAAATGGCAGGCAATATAATTTCTTCAGCATTTAATTCGGTAAAATGGTACCCTCCTACTACAGATAATACACACAAGAGCGCTGAGGACAATGAAAAGGATAAAACAAAACAAAAAATAATCGCCGGAATATCCGGTATAGGGACCGAAGTGCCGGTCATTGCCCCGAATAGTTTCATCGGAGCCTGCATGCTCTCTTTTAAGGCTGACGGTTTAAGGATACCAAATGATCTTAAGAGGACCATCACACAAAACCCAAGGGTAAAGAACCTTACTGAGGATTTTGATAATATCGGATTTGCCGTAGTTTCAGGATTCAAGCACGGATGCTTTTTCTATGTTAATGCCGATAGGCAGTATGCGGGAGGTTCGATCGGCGGGGTATCATTGCTCGGTTCCGATGAGCATAATACCTTCTTGAGCGCGATCATCAGCACACAGCCCTATGATTACAATCCTAACAGCTCGGTCCCGAGCTTGAGCCCCGAATCGGCACATATAGACACGGAAGCTTCTCATGTTCTGCTTAATATCGGCGGCAAAAATTTCTCCCTTGGCGCCGAATATGCAAAACATATTGCCTTGATCGATGATGTAGGGGTCGGCAAAAGCAAGGAATGGAAAGCGCACTTTGAGATCGAGGATATCGAGAGATTATTCAAGAACGATACTGACTTCTCGCTTGGCCTAGGCTTATCGGCAAGCGACAAGGGTGAATATTCTGCTCACATTGATTCCGGCACTATCAGATTGACAGTTAAATGGGACAAGGAAGGCATTTTTAAGCTTGAACCTTTTATACAAGGCGGCATCTCCTTCTAAAACCCTCTTTTCTCTATCCTTGAAATCAAATTTATTCTATGGGATAATTCAAATTTGTGTTGGCGCAGTAGCCAAGCGGTAAGGCAACTGTCTGCAAAACAGTTATACGCCGGTTCGATTCCGGCCTGCGCCTGACTCCGCTCTTCGAGCTTCGTCAGGCAAGCCTAATAACGGGCTTGCCCTTCGTAGCACGAGCAGAGCAAGTGCGAAGAAGGGCAGTTAGTTCAGTGGTAGAATGCCTCGTTGACACCGAGGAGGTCATAGGTCCGATTCCTATACTGCCCACCACTCTCGCTTTCAGCGAGAGAATGACAAATTTCCAATGACAAATATCAAATTATTGTGAAATTATCTTAGGTCCGACCCGTCCTCCGGAGCTCGAAGAGCGTAGGAGGATTCCTATACTGCCCACCATATCCCCCATAATTTATCCTAAAAACTGAAATTTTTCATGAATAATGCTGATATATAGTCGGAGGGAAATCATGCCGCCTATAAGAGGAGCAATGCCAGTTGGTCAGCCGGGAATCCCTGGAAAGGGAATGCCTCCCGTATCAAGAGGCACCCTGTTCAGGATCAAACCGCATACTCTTTCCGAGGCATTAAAATACCCTGTGTCTATAATGGGCAAACCTGCCCAATTCATGCTCATCAAGATGAGGCGGGAAAATGCTCCCCATTTTTACATTCATAAAACGATCCAGGAAAGCAAAGGGCAAACAGCTGCGCCATCAGGCCAGCAAAAGGCGCAATCCCAACCAGCAAAGACAATAGTCTTCAAAATAACACAAACACCGTCAAATGAACCGCAGAACGAGCCTCATCAAGGGGGCTACATAACAAGTGTTGAGATTTTGTGGAATGATTGGACACGCATCTCGCCATCGAACACCGACTTTAATTTCGGCAAAATAACAGCCGAGGAAATCAACAGGCTCATTATGGGCGTCTATATGACAGAGAGGGACGGAGAATACTTTTTCTGGATCAATAATTACAGCGCCGACGAGATGGATGTATGGATCGGGGAGGATGTCTTTAGCAAGGCTTCCCAAGAACCTGCGTTAACCGCATCCAAGTCAGCCATTATACCGCCTATCCAGGCTCAAGCAATACCTTCAAAGCCGCTTGATCTTGAGGGAAGTGATGATTTGATTGATACAATTGTCAATACCAAGATGGGTGAGCAAAACGCCAGGTTCATATTGGATGCGGCAGCCAAGCCGAACATATTAAAGGAAGCTGTAAGGAAAAATCTCGCGACAGTTGAGCGGGATGGAGCTTATATAAAGGCCAGCGCACTTATTGATTCTAACGGGGAGATAAAAAGCTTTGTAGCGCCAGAAAACAAGGATACGGAAGGCGAATTATTCAGGGTATGGGTCCTTATTAAGGTAAAATCAAACGTGCCCGGACCAAATTTTACGCTATCCTTTGATCCATCAGTAAGGCCAAGACAGAGACAGGAAGACATCAGGATAAAAACAGAAGAAGCGCTGAACAAAGTTCAAAATCCTTTTATTGGTTAATAATTTTACACTGGGTATTTATGAAAGTACAAAGACCGATATTTTTCGCTTTTAGTTCGTTCAAATCAGGCACGGCCGTTTCCAGGGCAACATGTGCGCTGCCGCGTGGGTTTGCCACAGAAAGAGCAGCGGCTACCCTTAATAAACATCCGGAAATGCTTCTCACCCATTTTATCCACCATTTTAACGGCTATAACATAACAAGAAGCACAGATCATCCGAGAACGATCGAGCTGGTCAGCGGAAATGCCAGGATAATATCCCATAGGGAGGACAGCCAGGCCCGTATCGAGCACCATGACGCATCCAAAGTGTTATTCCTGACCTCCAAAGATAAAGGTGCCTTTAAGCCTGAGCAAACCCTGGAATGCCCGCCATATCCTAACGCAAAAGAAGTGATCGACATAAATGCGGAAACTGACAGAGCGCTCCTTTCATTGGCTGGTCCAGATTTTGGGGAAAGACCGACGGAGGCCAATAGCCCCGTATTCAGGCCTTCAGTCGTCTTCAAGGTTTATGACTGGTTTTTCTGGATTTCCTTGATGTTCGATCTGCGGGAAATGGACGCACTGGACCTTGGTGGCGCGGTTGGATCGGCTGTTTTCCCCGGTTCTCTCTTTTGCAGGTCTTCTACGGGAATAGAGAACTATCGCCCTCTTCATTTAAGGGCCGTGGCTACAGAAGCCACATTGCGTGCGCAAGGTATATTAAAAAGTCCTGTGCGTCTGATGTATCGCGATTATATGTCGCGTGATTTTGACATCACACCTTACTCCCTTATACACCTATTCCTTCCAACCTATGGAAATCACGAGGCAACAATGAAAAAACTCCTGGAATCCAGAAAGGGCACCTTGATAATGGCGCATCTTTTTGATGCTATTTTAAAAAGCGGCGAATTCGAAAAAATACAGCCATGCACACCTTATGGGAATGACCGCACCCAGATGGTTTTTGTCAGGAAATGACCGTCTTTTAACGTTTTGCCGGCCACTGTAGATTTTTCGTTTAAACTGAAATTTTTCCTAGTATTGCACGATAAATGGATAGAAAGAAGGTGTATTCATAAGCATGAGCGACAAAGTTAATAACATAGCCAGCTTCAGTCTTCTTTCGGATCACAGGCTGACAGAGCAGGAGTTTTATGATCACGCGAAAAAGAACGGGAGGATCGATAAGATCGCGGGTGAATTCGAGCAATACAGGGAACTCAATAACGCGAAGATCGACTTTCAAAAACGATCCTGGAAAAAATCCGGGGATTTCAAAACCGACGGCCCTTATTATTACGATGACTACCTGAGGATGAGATGCTTTCGGAAGCACGATTGTGCCACTCCTCTGGAACTGGCAAATGCAAAGCTCAGATTCAAGGAGACTCCCAGATTCCATGATAACGGAAATCCGCGTAGCGGCATTCTTGATGGCGATCAGGTTTACGAGGGGATCAGGCAGGACAACGGCTCCTATATAAAGCTCAAGGGCAGCGAATATATCATGTTCTTCAGTAACGGGAAGCTCTTATCCGCGATCTTAGCTGAGGATTGCGTCATAAAAGGTCTTTATTGCAAAGCGGGCACAAAGATCGAGTTTTTTGAAAATGGAAGGATCAGAAAGTATACGCCAGTTAAAAATATTAATATCACGCTAGAAACAATCCCACAAAAGGATGAAAAGGTTGCCACTGAAACAGATATAATAAAAGCTGGATTTGAAGTTGAATATTATGAAGGCGGCAGGATCAAATCATATGTATCCGCAAAGACCAACAAAATGGTTACCCTTGAAAACAACGGAAACTCACATTAATCTAAACGATTGATTTTACTCTGATCTTATTGTATATTAATCTTCCAAATGAAGCACCAGGAGATCGCCAAGGTCCTTGCGAATACTAAAGTCGCTCCGGAACATTTCAGAATTACCTTAGCCGTTCCTAAAATTGCGAGAGAGTCATCCCCTGGACAATTCATAATGGTCAAATGCTCAGATTCTTCTGATCCCCTTCTACGCCGACCTTTGAGCCTGAACAGGATTGATCAGGCTAAAGGGACCATCGATGTTCTTTTCAGGGTCATAGGTAATGGCACAAGACTGCTGTCAGAGATCGAGCCGGGAGAAGACCTGAACATCATCGGACCTCTTGGCAACGGATTCAATATCGACACATCAAAAGAAGTTGCGATTGTGGTTGGAGGCGGGGCCGGCATAGCTCCCATGCTCGCTTTGGCGGAAGAGGCAAAGAAAAAGGTCAAGGCAGTATACGCACTAATTGGCACAAATAATATAAATTCTGTGATCTGTGAGGATGATTTTAAGGGGCTGGGTTGCGAGGTTGTTGTTTCCACTGATGACGGGACTTACGGCAATAAAGGACTTATTACTCAAGTCCTGCTTGAGGTCATCAGCTCAAAGCTTTCTCCGACTAATAGCACTATGTACGCATGCGGGCCGAGGCCTATGATAAAGGAGCTTGAGAGCATTTCCTCGCAATACAATATCCCCTGCCAGGCCTCTCTTGAGGAATGGATGGCATGCGGATTTGGATCGTGCAACGGATGCACGGTGAAAACCAAAAGCGGATACAAGAAAGTTTGTTCCGATGGTCCCATATTTGATGTAAAGGAACTTTTATGGCAGAGATAGCTGTTAATATTGCCGGAATTAAAATGAAGAACCCTGTAATGGTGGCTTCCGGCACATTCGGTAGCGGCAAGGATTACGAGGACTTCATCAATCTAAACGACATAGGTGCTTTGATCATGAAAAGCATCACATTAAAGCCTCGTGAAGGCAATCCTCCGCCGCGTATTTGCGAAACTCCGTCAGGGATGCTGAATACAATCGGGCTTCAAAATCCCGGCATCGATGCTTTCATCAAGGAAGACCTCCCCTATCTTGCCAAGTTCAAAGTCCCCGTGATCGTCAACATCGCAGGTGAAACTGTTGACGAATACGCTCAGCTGGCAATAAAACTCGATAAACTTTCCGGAATTACCGGGATCGAGGTCAATATATCCTGCCCCAACGTGAAACAAGGCGGAATGCAGTTCGGCGTGGACCCAAAGCTTACAACTGAAGTTATTGCCTCGGTCAAAAGATCAACTAAACTGCCCGTCATTGCCAAGCTTTCGCCGAATGTGACCGACATCAAGGTCATAGCTAAAGCGGCTGAAGCAGCTGGAGCAGACGCTATCTCCGCTATCAACACTGTTCTCGGGATGGCGATTGACATCAATTCCAGGCGGACAAAACTATCGATGGGTGCAGGCGGACTATCAGGCCCGGCGATCAAGCCGATAGCAGTTCGGATGGTCAATGAAATTTACAAGACCGTCAGAATACCGGTTATCGGCATCGGCGGGATCATGAATGCAGAGGATGCTATCGAGTTCATTCTTGCCGGCGCTTCAGCTGTTCAGGTCGGCACCGGCAACTTCATTAATCCCAGGTCAGCTATAGATATCGCAGAAGGCATCAAGAAATACCTTATCGCCAACAAGATCGAAAGCATAAAGGATGTCATTGGCCGCGTAAAAGCTTAACCTCATATGAAAAAGCTCTTAACAAAAGATTTTAACTTGGATCATACACTCTCCTGCGGCCAGGTTTTCCGCTGGCACAGGCACGAGGCCCGCCTGCCATCGCATACGGCTCAGGCCGTTGGCGGGCAGGGATACTGGTACGGCTTTATTGGCAGAAAGCCTGTCAAGGTCAGGCAGGAAGGCAATGACCTGTTATTTGACGGCAAAGTCACTGCCAAGGCGGTAAAAGATTACTTTAACCTTGACCTTGATTACATAAAAGTGATCAAAACCTTCCCGAACAGCAGGATTCTGATCCTTGCGCTCAAGAAATACTGGGGGCTCAGGATAATCAAGCAGGAGCCTTTCGAATGCCTTGTTAGCTACATACTTTCTTCGCAGAACAACATAAAAAGGATCAATGGCATGGTCAATGAACTTAGCTTCCGATTCGGCAAAAAGATGACATTCGAAGGAAGAGAAGTCAACGCCTTCCCAACACTTAAAGAGCTTTCCGGCTGCTGCAGGAATGACCTGCGTTCCTGCCGGCTTGGATTCCGCGACAGGTTCCTCGAGGATGCTATAAAAAGGCTCTGCTCCAAAGAACTGAAACTTGAAAAGATCGCTAAAATGCCTTACACAAAAGCGATGAATGATCTTATGAAGGTGAAGGGAATCGGCAAAAAGGTGGCAAACTGTATCCTGCTTTTCGGTTACAACAAGTATGAGGCATTCCCTGTGGATGTATGGATTGAAAGGATCATTAGAAAATATTTCCCTGGGAAGGACGCCACATATTTCGGCAAATATGCGGGATATGCGCAGGAATACTTATACGCGTTTGCCAGGAACCTTTAATGCTTCCCTTACCACTTCCCTGTCATCGATTGGCCGTTTTTCTCCGTTATAATCCTGGAACTTTTCATGCCCCCTGCCTGCTAAGACCACGGTATCTTTATCGGACGCCATATTTATCGCTTCTTTGATCGCGACTTTCCTATCCTCTATTTTCTTGTAGTTCTTTCCGAGTTCCCCCCCCGCCCTCACTACCCCTGCTTCAATCTCCGCAATTATCTGTTCAGGATCCTCTCCGTGCGGATCATCCGTTGTTATTATGGAAAAGTCCGCCATCCTTGCCGCTATATCCCCCATTATCGACCGTTTTATCCTGTCCCTCTCGCCGGGACAGCCGAAAACAAGGATAAGTTTGCCTTTTGTGAGCGGCTTTACGGTCTCAAGCAGTTTTGTCAAACTGTCGGGTGAATGCGCAAAATCCACGATCACCGGGAATTTCTGACCGGCCTCGACCCTTTCAAACCGTCCCGGGATGTTCTTCAGCTCCTCAACCGCATTCTTCATCATGTCAAACGGGATGCCAAAGACCTTCCCACACAGCATCGCCGCCATTATGTTATATGCGTTGTACGCACCAATTAGATTTGTAGTGACCTTGAACTTGCCGTCAAAGGTCTCGATATCGAACCTCATCTTTTCTATGTCCATCTGCACGTTCAACGCTCTCATATTAGCATTATTGACGGCGCCATATGTCAGGATATTGCCGTCAATATAAGTCATGATCCTTTTCCCGTAAGGATCGTCAACATTGATGATCCCTGTAACTTCCTTTTTATGGCCTTTCCCGAGCTTCTCAAAAAGCTTCAGCTTGGCCTTGAAATAGTCCTGCATGTTCCCGTGGAAATCCAGATGGTCATGGGTAAGGTTGGTGTAGATCGCCACGTCAAATTCGCAGCCTTGTGTCCGGTAGAGCTCAAGAGAATGCGATGACACTTCCATCGCGACATGGGTGACGCCCTGCTTGAGCATTTCTGACAAGAATTCCTGAAGTTCGGGCGATTCCGGAGTCGTCAATTTTGTGGGGATGCTTTTCCCGTCTATGCGCGCCTCAACAGTGCCTATGACGCCCACCTTATAACCCGCTTTCTTCAGTATCGCCTCCACAAGATATGATATCGTGGTCTTTCCGTTAGTCCCCGTAATTCCGATCATCTTGAGCGATCTTGCGGGGTGATCATAAAAAGCGGCCGAAATCTCCGCCAGGGCTATCCTGGCATTAGGAACGATTATTTTCGTTATATTCGGCTTTAAATCTGCGCCGTTTTCAAGCACTACCGCAACAGAGCCGTTCTCTATTGCCTCATCAGCGTACATCGCCCCATCGGTCTTGAATCCTTGGACCGCCACAAATACACTGTTCTTTCCCGCGCTCCTTGAATCATAGGCGACCTGCGAGATATCGATATTGATATCCCCTATTACTTTTGCTTCCTTCAGCCCTGATATTATGTCTTTAAGTTTCATTCTGAAAGTGAATCCACGATCCTGCCTTTTGTGAGCAGGCTTCTCATGTTCTGATAAAGCTGAATGCCTTTGTCGAACAAGGCGTAAGTTAACTTATCGAAGGGAAGGTCATATACTCCCACCCAGGTCTTCAGCTGCCCGTTGAAGCCCTTCTTGAACCTGTAAACTCCGTAAAGAGGATGTTTTTCGCTCGGGCTTGAAGGCACTCCCCAGAGGTCGTAAAGCTTGAATCCGTTCTCTTTCGCCCATTTTATCAGATGCCAGTGGAGCGCATGATTGGGCATCAGGTTCCTGTATTCATTGGTTGAAGCCCCGTACATATACCAGATGCGATTCCCGAACCTGAAAGCGAAAAGGGAAGCGATCGGTATCCCGCGAAAGTACGCGATAAATATATTCCCCATTCCCCTGTCGACAAGGTACTGTTTAAGCTTTAGGTAATATGATTTTGGATGGATGAGAAAAACATCCCTTTTGCTCGTTTCAATGTACATTTTATGAAAAATATCCACGCCTCTTTCTGTGGAATCCTCAGAGACTTTCACGCCTTTTTTCTCGGAAAGCCTGATATTGTATCTTGTCTTTTCCTCAAAGCCGGCCAAAAGGTCATCCGGGCTTTTTGAAATATCCAGAAAATAGGTCGTCCGCGGCTGGACCTGTTTTTTCTTGTGAATGAATCCTCTTTTCTTCAAGATATCGATAAGCCCAGTGTTTGGCTCCTCGATCTCCGGATCTATCTTTAGCGCTATAGCATTATATTTAACAGCTTCAACGCACAGTCCATCGATCAGCTTGTCCACCAGAGCTACATCAGTAAATAGCGGCCCTCGGGGCGCATAAAATAATGTTTTCTTTAAGAACGGCAACTTTCGCACCAAGACCGAGATCCCTGCTTTTATGGACCCTTCATCCTCCGCGACCAGGACAAAATGATCCCAGCCGAGTTTGCTCTTGAACTGGCCCCATTCCCATGACTGCAGTATCTGGCTGTCATCCTGGGTAATGAGAAACTCGTCCCATGCCTGCCTGTCTTTTTCATTCAAAACCCGTAACTGCATAGAGTCCGATTTTATCAAATATGGTATAATTTCGCTACTTATGATACTTGTGATCGATAACTACGATTCATTTACTTACAACCTTGTCCAGTACCTTGGCGAGCTCGGGGCGCAGCTTAAGGTCTTCAGGAATGACAAGATAACCATAAAAGAGATCAGAGATTTGAGGCCAGAGAAGATATTAATATCGCCAGGGCCAGGTTATCCAAAGGATGCAGGCATAAGCATCCAGGTCATCAAAGAATTCAGCGGGAAAGTGCCGATATTAGGGGTTTGCCTGGGGCATCAGGCGATCGGCGAGGCTTTTGGAGGCAAAATCGTTCAAGCTAAACGGCTCCTCCACGGTAAAACGTCAATGATCCACCATGACGGAAAAACGATATTCAAGGCTTTACCAAATCCCTTCGAAGCAACAAGATATCATTCCTTGATCATCGAGCGCTCAAGCCTGCCCGAGTGCCTTGAAATATCCGCATGGACGAAAGAGAACGAAATAATGGGTGTCCGGCATAAGGAATTCAAGGTTGAGGGGATACAGTTCCATCCGGAATCAATACTGACAAAAGAAGGCAAAAACCTACTTAAGAACTTTTTGTCTCTTTAGATTTATTCGCCGGCTTGTTTTCTTTCTTTGTTTCCGGTAATTTTCCGATCTGTTTTGATTCGTGAAGGCCGTCCTTTTTATGGTCCGTCACATAGAAGCCCGAACCTTTAAATACTATTCCCGCGGATGATATTACCCTTTTAACTTCCGCTCCGCAATCAGGGCACTTAGTGATGGGCTTTTCGTTCATGCTTTGATCGATCTCAAATATCCCGCATTTATGGCATCTGTATTCGTAAGTGGGCATCAGGATATCTTTGAAACTCCCCCCATGTACGGGATGAGCGCTTCGGGGATGATAACTGATCCGTCCGCTTGCTGGTAATTTTCAAGTATCGCGGCGAAAGTCCTTCCGGCAGCAAGTCCTGAGCCGTTAAGCGTGTGGACAAACTCCGGCTTTGACTTCTGGTCGCGCTTGAACTTGATACTTGCCCGCCTTGCCTGGAAATCCTCAAAGTTTGAACAGGAAGATATTTCGCGATATTTATCTTCTGACGGGAACCACACCTCAAGATCGTAAGTCTTTGCCGCCGAGAATCCCATGTCGCCCGTACAAAGAAGCACTACTCGATACGGCAGCTTGAGCTTCTGGAGAATCTTTTCGGCATCAGCGGTCAAGCTTTCAAGTTCATCGTAAGACTTGGAGGGTTCGGTAAATTTTACCAGCTCAACCTTGTTGAACTGGTGCTGCCTGATCAAGCCTTTTACATCCTTGCCATAGCTTCCCGCCTCACGCCTGAAGCACGGAGTATAGGCAACGTATTTTACCGGCAGCTTATCGAACAACAGAATTTCTTCGCGATGGATATTCGTCACCGGCACCTCTGCTGTGGGTGCAAGGTAAAGGTCATCGTTTGTCTTATAAAGATCTTCCTCGAACTTTGGCAGCTGGCCTGTGCCCATAGCGCATGCAGCAGTGGTCAAGAAAGGCGGGATCACTTCCAAATAGCCATTCTCGTTCGTCTGCACGTCCCTCATGAAGTTGATCAACGCCCATTCCAGCTTTGCGCCAAGCCCCCGGTAAACCGTGAACCTTGAGCCCCCTATTTTGGCTCCCTGGGCCGCGCTGAGAATTCCCAGCTTTTCGCCAAGCTCATCATGCGGCTTTGGCTTGAAACCCTGGTCCTTGATGACCCCCCATCTCTTTATTTCCTTATTTTGCGATGCATCTTTGCCGATAGGAACGCTTTCGTGGGGGATATTGGGAATATTAAGAGATGTCTTTGTAAGCTCCAGCTCAACGCTTTTTAATGCCTCTTCCTTTACAGATATCTGGTCGGAAAGTTTTTTCATCTCGGCAAGCAACTCTGAAGCATCCTTTTTTGCGGCTTTCAGCTTGCCTATCTCATTGGACTTCACGTTCTTCTGTGCTTTAAGCTTCTCCAGCTCATTCACTGCTTTTCTCCATGCTTCATCGGCTTTCGTGAAATCATCTATTAAGGTGTTGTCCAGCCCCCTGTTCATGAGGGATTGTTTGACTTTGGCCGGGTTTTCTCTTAATAATTTTGGATCGAGCATGATTATCAACCTTCCCCAATGATATCCAGGTGCCTTCTATACCGTTTCGGGATGACGAGATCGACCATATAGCCTATCGCGATCAACGCCTGGGATATTATCTTGTGTCCGTCCACCCAATATGTTTCTATTCTTTGTTTTTTATTCTTTATGCCCTTATAGTCGGACGGGCACACGAATGTCCAGTCAGCACCACTTTTATTCACAACAATTCTGAAGTATTGATCAATGCCTGATTCTTTCATATTCAATTTCCTTAATAGCACATTATGCTCCAGCGCATCATCAACGCTTGCAACTATCACGTTCTTGGCGTCAAAAGATGCCAGCATGAGAAGAGGATCGTCATGCTTCATGGCCTTGGTTACAGCTACTTTATTTGGATAATATGTCATCTTCATTGCCTGGATTATACCCCTTTTCTCACTTTGATTTCATTTGATTTAGTTATCTCAACGGAATATCCTTTTTTCAGGAGTTCCGCTCTTATCTCATCTGACTTTTTGTAGTTCTTTGCTGTCCTTGAAGCCTTAATGTCTGATGCCAACTGTTTGATATCTTCCGGTAATTCTTGAATTTGAACGTTCAGCCCGAGCACATCCACGGCCATTTCCTCAAAAAGTCCCGTGACTTGCGCCCATAGCTTATCAGGAACATCCTTTTCCTCGTTCAATTCGAATATAAGATCACAAAGTTTGAATATACTTCCAAGGGCTTCAGCCGTATTAAAGTCATTATCCATGGCCTTTATGAAGGTTTCCATTATCGTTTTTATCCGTTTGTCGCCAGCTGGCTCTTTTCCGCATGCAGCATTTGCCCGAACTATGCTCAATGCATTGGCTATCCTCTCAAGACCGCCTTTCGCATTTTCTAGGTCCGCATCCGAAAAATTAATGGGGCTTCGATAGTGGGTGGATAAAAGGTAGAACCTGATAAGCATCGGATTGTATTTCTTGAATATGTCCCTGAGCGTGAAGAAATTGCCCAGTGATTTGGACATCTTCTCATGGTTTATTGTCACAAAGCCATTATGTATCCAGTATTTCGCGAACAGCTTGCCGGTGTAACATTCAGCCTGGGCTATCTCGTTCTCATGATGCGGGAATATCAGATCAAGTCCCCCGCCATGGATATCAAGCGTTTCGACATTGGCTTCCTTTAATGACATTGTTGAGCATTCAATATGCCACCCTGGCCTGCCCTTTCCCCATGGCGAATCCCAGGAAGGTTCTCCTTCCTTTGCCGATTTCCAGAGTGCAAAATCAAGCGGAGCTTTCTTTCGCTCATCAACTGCAACGCGCGCACCTTCCTTTAGATCATCAAGTTTTCTCTTTGAGAGCTTTCCGTATTCCTTGAATTTAGCCACTTCAAAATAGACATCCCCGTTGATAATATACGCATAACCTTTTTTAACCAGTCCTTCGATCACTTTTATCATTTCGTTGATATGTTCAGTGGCTTTCGGGTATTGCGTGGCTTTTTTGACATTAAGCTTACCCATTACATCAAAATAGCTGTCAATATATTTTTTCGTCAGCTCCTGGATGGGGATCTTCTGCTCATTTGCTCTCTTGATTATCTTGTCGTCGATATCGGTGATATTTTGGATATAATTTACTTTGAAACCCGAATACTCCAGATATCTGCGCACAACATCGAATACAATATAAGCTCTTCCGTGCCCGAGATGAGTTTCATCGTACGGCGTGATGCCGCAGACATACATGTTCACTTTGGGCGGTGCTATAGGCTCAAATAATTCTGATTCACGATTTAGAGTATTGTAGATCTTTAAAGGCATTATTTAAGTTTGGATTCCAGCCTTGCGATGCGCTGGTTCATCTCTTCCAGCGCCTTCCCGACAGGGTCCGGAAGCTCTCCATGTGCAAGCGGCTCAACCTTCTTGCCCTCAAGGACCACTATCCTTGCAGGATTGCCGACAACCGTGGAATCGGCCGGTACGGGCTTTGTCACAACAGCACCGGCTCCGATCCTTGCGTTATCCCCTATCTTGATATTGCCAAGAACTATAGCTTCGGCGCCGACAACCACGCCTTTGCCGATAGTGGGATGTCGCTTCCCTTTTTCAGCTCCTGTGCCGCCGAGCGTGACTCCCTGGTAAATGGTGACATCATCGCCTATTACCGCTGTCTCTCCTATCACCACTCCAACACCATGGTCGATGAACACCCTTTTGCCGATCTTCGCTCCCGGATGTATCTCAATTAAAGTAAGCAGCCTGCTTATCTGTGATATCAGGCGCGGGATCACCGGGATCTTCATTCGCCAGAGCAAATGTGCCACCTGATGCAGCCACAGGGACCATAGACCCTGGTACATCAGCACCTCAAAAATATTTCCGGCTGCCGGGTCCCTTTCAAACACAACTCTTATTCCATCGAACATTTATATCACATCCTATCGAAGAACGGATTCTTTCCGGTAACGGAAAGCGGTATCCCCATCGCTATTTTAACATCTGGGCCCAATAATCCAAGCTCTACCGCTGCTTTCCCGATCGAGTTCATCAATCGGTTGTCCACCCTGTGGTCCATTGCAACGCTCAATGCCGAACCCAGCGCGATCCCAAGGTCTATCGTATTGAACGCGCAAACCGCTTCCTTTGATTTTGACTCGCAGTCCTTATATCCGCAATGACCGCAGGCTTTGATGCCAAGGATCCCGAGCTTTGTGCCGATCAGGACAATGTGGCTTGTATGCTCAATATTGCCTGAATCCCTGCTGAAAGACTGCGAGCCCCCCTGTTTTTCCCTGATCTCCAGCATCTTCTTTGCAAGCTTAAGCACGATATCGCCTTTTGCAATGACCGTGACTATATTGTCAATGCCTTTCGTCTTTGGCGCTGTCCTGGCAGCCACGCACATATCCTCTGCGATGTGGTCTAGCGCCTTATCATGGAAATCCGATTCCTTTAAGAGCATTTACTGATCATTCCCCATCATTTTCTTCAAGAGCTTTAATTGCTCTATGGTCCCCAGTGCAACGAGCACATCATCCTTTTCTATCACGGAAGATGCCGTTGGCTGAAAATTGAACTTGCCGTTAACATGCTTGATCGCAAGCACCATTGCGCCGGTTTTCTTCTTTACCTCCAGGTCCGAAAGCGACTTGCCGATGATCCTGGAATTGGCACTAATGAAATATTCCTGGAGCATCAGCTCCACGTTCTCGCTTCGTGTCACCGTATCGAGAAAGTCAACAGCTATGGGCCTTATTGCCATGGAAGCTATGCGGTTGCCGGCAATATAATACGGGGAGATCACGCTATTAGCCCCGGCCTTTTTCAGTTTTGTCTCCGTTGCAACGTTCGAAGCTCTTGCGATTATCTTAAGCTTTGGATTTATGACCCTTGCCGATAGCGTGACAAAAACGTTCGCGGTATCGGAGTCAGCACATGCGATAAGACCTTTTGCTGTTAATATTCCTGCCGACTGGAGCACTTCATCAGAGGACATGTCGCCGATGATAAAAGGGACCCCTTTAAGCTCAAGCTGTTCCGCGGTTTCCGGTTTGCTGTCGATGACGAAATAAGGCACCCTTTCCAGCTCGAATTCATTGGCCACCTGGTGGCCAACCCTCCCGAATCCGCATATTATGTAATGATCCTTCATTTCAGCCACCTTTTTCTCCATTTCTCTCCTCCTCCTATATTTTTCGAATTGTCCTTCCACCATCATTTCCACTAACTGCCCTACAGTATAAGCTACCGTACCAACACCGAACACTATCAAGCCCATCGTGATCATCCTGCCAAGGGACGAGAGCTCGTGGACCTCCATAAAGCCCACAGAGAACAAAGTGATTATGACCATGTAAAGCGCATCCAGGAAGCTCCAGTGCTCTAACATGATATAACTTATGATCGAGCCGGTGATGATCAAAAACAGGATTATTAAAGGTGTAATAATTCTTTTGAACGGATTCATATTTACCCTATTTTAACATATAAACAGTGAAATCACCCGGATGGTAATCATGCCTTAGAACGAACCTTTCCGAGATGGAGCTCGCCCATGACGCTACATCTCCCTCGTTGAAGAAAACATATTTGTCCGTTTCGGGATCCCTGTCCTCAGGAACGAGATAAATGGCGGACTGGGACATGAAATTCGCGGAAACGCCGAACCTGCACAAAGAGTGCATCCGGGAAAGCATTTTCCTCACCGACTCCTTGTGCGAGGAAAGATCGGCCATCTTAACATTGAAGATCCCCGAACTGACGACATAATCGAATTTATCGTCGAATTTGTCGTTAACAAGGTCAACAACCTTGAAAGGCACCGTGGGGTACTTTTTCCTGGCAAAGTCGATCATCTTTGATGAAATGTCTATGCCCATATAATTTATCTTCAAATTATTGATAAGGGTGGCGTGAAGCAGGAATTCGTAGAAGTGGGCTATTCCGCAGCCCACATCAAGAATGGAAAATTTCTCTTTCTTTTTTGCGAAAGAGATTATGTCGAGCAGTACGGAAAAACGAAGGACCTGGCTTTCCTTGCTCTTCCAGTCAAGCGCAAGATAATGGTCCCCATGCTTCTCCAGTAATCCCTCAAAATACTCGGCGATCTTCTCTTTGCCGGCTATCAAATAAGCCCTTCATCGATCATTGTCTCGGCAATGAGGACCGCATTGAGCGCGGCTCCCCGCCTGAGATTGTCCGAAACTATCCAGAGGTCGATGCCGTTCTGTATGGAGATGTCCTCCCTTATCCGGCCGACAAATGTCTCGTTCTTGCCCACACAATCGACAGGGACCGGATAGACGCCCTTTTTGGGATCGTCTACAACTTTAACTGTAGGGAAATTTGATAAAAGCTCCCTTACCTGAGCGGCGGTTAATTTCCGCTCGGTTTCGATATTGACCGCCTCGCTATGGCCTATCACCACCGGTACTCTCACGGTAGTGGCCGTAACCTGGATGCTTGCATCCCCCATTATTTTTTTGGTCTCATTCACCATTTTCATCTCTTCTTTTGTATAGCCATTGGAGGTGAACGAATCGATCTGCGGGATAACATTGAAAGCTATCTGTTTGGGCAATATTTTAACTTTTGCTTTTTTGCCCGCAAGTATCGCTCTTGTCTGGATGAAAAGCTCTTCGACAGCCTCTTTCCCCCAGCCGGATGTCGACTGGTATGTGGAAACAACTATCCTTTTGATCTTCGCAAAATCGTGGATCGGTTTGAGCGCCAATACCATCTGCGCTGTTGAACAATTTGGATTCGCTATTATCCCTTTATGCCATTTAAGGTCGTAAGCGTTCACTTCCGGCACAACCAGCGGAACATTGGGGTCCATCCTGAAAAAAGATGTGTTGTCGATGACAACCGTCCCTCTTTTTACGGCCTCTGGAGCTAACATTTCTGATATTTTCGCGCCCGCAGAGAAAAGCCCGATATCTATCCCCTCAAAGGAATCGGCTTTTGCAACTTCAACCGTGTATTTTTTGCCTTTGAAAGTGACTTTTGTGCCGGCAGTCCTTGTCGATGCTAACGGAAGGAATTTGCCGACCGGGAATTTCCTTTCTTCAAGGACCTTCATCATTTCCTTACCCACCATTCCGGTGGCGCCAAGGACAGCTACATTATATTTCTTCATTGCCATCTATTTTCCTCCTTCTTGATAAATATCGCGGAATTATAACATATTCCGGGCTTTTTCAAAATCTTCCGCCATTTCCCTGATTATACATTGAAAATAATCCTGAATGTAGTTCCTTTGCAGGGCTCGCTCTCCACCTCGATCCTGCCATTATGGTCATCTATTATCTTTTTGGTAACAGCCAGACCCAGGCCGACCCCGGTTTCCTTTGTTGTGTAGAACGGATCGAATATGTGCCCGATTTTATCAGCCGCTATTCCCTTCCCTGTATCTGTTATTTCCACGGTCCTTAGCTTTGATTCCTGTATCTTTAGCTTCAATTCCCCTCCCTCACTCATGGCCTGAATGCCGTTCAATATTATGTTCATTAAAGCCTGAGTCAGCTGGTCCGGCCCCCCCATTATGGCCAGCTCCCCGCCATAATCTTTTATGATCCTGATCCCCTGTTTCATGCATTGTCTTTCCACCAGTTTGACGATCTCATCCAATACGGCATTTACCGATACTTCCTTCATCTCCGGCTTGGTCGGCTTGCTCATTTTAAGCAGCTTTTCAACGATCCCGTTTATCCTTTCGAGCTGCCGCGGGACAACGGAAGAGAAATCCTGTATCGCCTCTGTATCCCCATCTTTTATGGCCTTTGGCATCAGCTCTGCAAATCCCTTGATGGAAGCTATGGGATTCTTTATTTCATGGGCGAGCCCCGCGGCAAGGGTGCCAAGCGTAGAAAGCTTGTCCGCCTGATGAAGGTGCTTTTGCGTCTCAAGCATGTTCTCATAGAGCATCGCGTTCTCAATGGAAACAGCCATCTGGTTGCACAGCGTTGACAGCAGGTCTATGTCCTCATCGGTGTACATGTCCCTCGACAATTTTTCCCCCAGCAGAAGGATGCCGACCATTTTATTCTTCACTTTCATGGGGAAACATATCTGCGCTCCAAGTTCCTTCATCTCCGCAGGCATTTCCTCAAGAAGCAGGGCGCGATATGTCTTCTTAATTTTTTCGATCACAGGATGATTTTTCTCCAGGATCTTCGTCCCGCGCAGGTTCTGGAGCATATACTGATCGCTTCTTTTATCGTAGATATATACGCCGGCGTTCTCCACTTTCAGTATCTCCTTCACTCCTTTAATGGCCAGATCGATCAGATCGTTCACCTTGATCGTGTCCCTCACTACAGAGCTCAGCTCTTTCAAGGCTTTCTGGTAATCATATTTGCTCTTGAAAAATATTATATCAACGTATTTCTGGACCTTCTCCTTTAGCGGATTAAGGAAGACCGCAAGAAGGAGTATTATCAAGGGGGCGGTAATGAGAGATCCCTGTCCGATGACTATCTGGAACGCTTCCTTCAGGAAGAGGACCATGAGGACATATAAAGCGGTTATTGATAATGTAAGGACCGAATAAACAAGACCGCGCCTTATCACTATCGCGATGTCCAGCAGCTTGTGCTTCATGAAAGCATAGATAGCAATGATGATGTACAGAGGCACAAGATAATAACCAACGGGATACACCCTGATATCATAAACGGGGAAAAACATCATTGATCCGCCCGCAAAACCTATGATCGAAGCGATAAGAACGTACATAATCTGATTCTTGAAAGTACCCGTTGTTTTCCTGAATGCGCCTGCAAGCTGCAACAATCCATATAAGACAAGTATCGTGAACATTACTGAATAGAGCAGGAAAGCCGGACCGGGATCCGGGTAATACCTGAAGCCGAGCTTCGGTGAAACACTGGAAACGAACATGGGGGTGAAACTTACGGCAAATATCAATATCCCCAGCGAATAAGCCGAAACGATCAATGCCCTGTTGCTTTTTTTTAGAAAGGCATCCACAAAATGTACAAAGAATACGGGGACGAATATCGCTCCCGCAAGGTGGAACCTGGCCCAGAAAAGGGCAGTTGGATAATCCGAAACACTTTCCGTCATGAACTGGCCGAAACTCCAGGACGCGACGGCGACAGTGTAAAGCGCCAGGGTGATATTGGCGGTCTTATCCCTTCCCTTGAAGTAGACGAATCCGCCAAGTGCAAGGCTGGATAACGTGATCAATAGCGACGCCAAGCCGTGAAAGCTCATTTATGCTCCGAATCTTGAGCGGATAACCTTAATGATAAATATCGGGAGGACGATCATCCTGCGCCACCTTCTCGGCTCTTTTATTAGCCTGTACAGCCATTCAAGTCCCAGTATTCGCATGAAAGCAGGAGCCCTTTTAACCTTGCCCGCGATCACATCGAGGCTTCCGCCAATACACATTACAAGAGGAACTTTCAGGTCCTTCAGATGCCTGAAAGCCCATTTTTCCTGCCTGGGGCTTCCCAACCCCACGAACAGGATATCCGGCTTTGCCTGCCTTATCTTATCAATGACAAGCTGGTCGTTCATTGAATAGCCATGGAACGTGCCTGCCACGTTCGAGCCTATCTTCTGCACCGCCTGCTCGGCTATTCCCTCCGTTCCGCCAAAAAGGAAGATCTTCAATCCTTTATCCTTTGCGATATCAATGATCCTCATCATGAGATCGATACCCGCCACTCTTTCCTTAAATTTTTTCCCCAGGATCCTTCCCGCGATCATAAGTCCAACCCCATCGGCTGGAGCAAGAGCGGAATTGTTGATTATGCCCTTTAACTCCACGTCCTTCTGGGCCGCCATTATTATTTCAGGATTCGGGGTAACTATAAGGCCGGGACCGGACTTTTGAAGGATATCAGCTGCCTTTTTGGCCGCATCATCCATTGACAAATTGTCTATTTCAACGCCAAGCACATCGATCCTGTCCTTGTTCAAGCACTCCTCCAATAAAGTTATGTTCGTCTTCGCTTTTTCAGCAAGCTTTTCATCCGGGATCCTCCTGCCCGTGCTTTCCAGGAACGCATCAACCTTCTGTTGCAGAACTTGCGCGTTCATGTTTTTGAGGTCCATCCATGGCTGGCCGCATGATCTCTGGTAGCCGGCCACCTTGGGGTCGTATGACAGGCCAAATGACGGGATCCCTGCCTTTGCCGCAAAGATAAGGCTGTGCAGCCTCATCCCGATGACCGCGTCCATATTTGAGATCACCGCCAGCATGTCGTCAGGGCAGCAGCGCCTTAACATGATGGGGGCAGGATACTTCATGAAGCTCATCACATTGTTTATTGCCTCGATATCATCGGGATACCTGAATATCAGGAACGCCAGCTGCACGTCCTTTTCCTTTATCAGGTGGTCGCATACTGAGGCGATCGCCTTATATTTCTCTTTCCTGTCGATCTTGCCTGCCGGCTCTCTGAGCGATACCCCTATGATACGCTGCTTGCATTTTTTGATCCCTTCCAGCTCCAGAAGTTTCGCTCCCTTCGCCTTGTCCGGCCCGCCCATAAGAAAAGAGAGGTCGGCGGCAAGCGCGATCCTTTTCGCTGAAACCCCGGCATCCATCAGCACCTTGAGCGATGCCTCATCCCTGACCGTGATAAGATCGGCGTTCTTCAGGCTTCGCCTCAGCATTGTCCTGTTCTTTATCGGGCCGATCCCCTGCCCCAGGAGCACGATCTTCTTCTTGAAGAACTTCGCCATATTTATGAGCGACAGATAGTACCTCAGGCTGCGCTTGCTCGTCACGTCCTGAAGTATGCCGCCGCCGCCGAGCACGAAAGCATCGCACTTCCTTATCGCCCTGAGAATTTCAATGAAGGAAAACCTTTTGACCGCCGCCACATCATAACAGCTTGAGGTTTCTCTGGTGTCTCCGGAGAGGACAGTGATATCCGTCTTTTTGCTCATGCCGCGGATGCCCGATACAAGGGATCCAAGTATCGCCTCATCCCCGAGGTTCCCGCAGCCATAATAGCCAGCTATTACCAGTTTCATTTGTTTGTTATTTTAAACCGTGAGGCCAGGCTCCAGGCAAAGAACAACAACAATCCCAAAGCTATGCCAAGTATCAATCCAACGCATGATCTGATCAAAGATATGATCAGCGGCGTATGTATGTGGCAGAATGAATTTATCATTGAGATCGGCGCGAGGACGCCGAAAGCTGCCCATAGCCACAGCCATTTATTCCTGCCTTTCAGGTAATAGATCGCGGCCAATAACAGGGCAGGATACCCTATCAGGAATTCTTTTGTCCTGGGCCTTATAAAAAGCATATTTTCAAGCAAGCCCCTTGCTGATTTCTCAAAACCGGGGACCGGCACGCCGAAGTTGCCGCTTCGAAGTATCAAGAGTGTTGCGGCCGCCGAGAACATCAAGAACAGGAGGACATGGAATATGGTCACATTGACCCTTAAAAGATCATATAACTTGGGAAGAGCGGACCTGACATCCAGCATGCCGTCTTCATTCCTGAAGAAGAAATATGACACAACGACAATAACAGGCAGAATAAAAGCCATCTTTACTCCGGAAAATCCCTCCACGCCGAGCATGTGCACTTTATCGGCCAGCAGCGAAGCTATGATCATCGAGCCGACCGCGGTAATGCCGGCAATGCTCATTGTGATCAATACCGATCTGGAAATAATGCCATACTGGGATTGCTCCCTTTTAAGGGGAAATTGCGATATGACAGCATATGCCGGAAAAATAATTGCGGAAGCCAGTGCCAGAATTTTTGCTGAGGGGATCAGGGCGAACAGGGCCAATATCGCGAATGAAACAGGAAAGCTTGGCTGGACGAAATAATTGATCAATAATAATAGACCACCGGCGATCCCGATCGCTATCAAGCCTCTAGCGATCGCATTTACCTTGATCCTTTCCGGGGACGAAGCTTTTCCGGTCACCAGGCCGCCAGCCTGCAGTTCCCTTTTAATATCATCGATGAATTCAATGTTAGTTTGTCCCAGGCTTTTCCCGTTATCGGGATAAGACAGCAGATGAACATACAATATCCTTATGCTCCTCTCGCGGGCAGCACGCAGGTATCTTTTAATGATCTCCTCTCTGGTCAGATTCTCCATTTCATCGGGCGGGATACTGTGAACTTTCAAAATATTCCCGGCCAGATAAGAAGAGAGGACGCTGTCCCCCAGTTGCTTGCCAAATTCCACAAATCCGTACCTTAAGTTATACGACTTTATCGCCTTTGCGGTCTCCTTTAAGTAATTCGGGTATCCCAACACTTCCTCTTCCGCGAATATCACCATGCCAAAGCCTGACAGGTCCTTTATTTTGCCTGCGATCGATCTGCCGTTCAAACTGAACGCGTTACGGATCCGCGGAATGACCCTCAGGCCCGCCCCATTTATCTCTTTTATCTTGTTTTGCGATAATCCCCTGCTTGGTATATACAGATTGAGTTTTTTCGGGTCAACACCGGCTACAAAGTTCATATCAACACTACCCGCCAGGTCTTCGGTCAAAGCAACAGAAGTTATCCCGGCATCTTTAAGCCTTGAAAGAACTTCAGGGATATTTACTTTCTCGAATGACGCCATACGCTCGATGTCGCTATAATCCGCAGTGAGTTCAACGCAGTTATCCTCTTTCTCGATCTTGATCCTGCTGTAGCTTATGTATGCGGAGGTAACAACAGATATAAGCAAAGCAAATGTCACTATCAGCAACGTCCTTTTATCTTTCATTTTGTCTTACCTCCCTGGCCGTGCTTCGGCAACCTTAAGAACGATTCAATGAACATGTCAATATCACCATCGATGACCTTATCAACACTGCTTGTCTCCACTCCGGTCCTGTGGTCCTTCACCATCGTGTATGGGGCGAACACATAGGACCTTATCTGATTGCCCCATCCAATATCTTTTCTCTGTCCCCTCAGCTCCTCGATCTTTTCCTTTCTCTCCTCAAGCATCATCTCGTAAAGCCGCGCTTTCAATATCTTCATCGCAGCTTCCCTGTTCGAGTGCTGGGAGCGGTCGGACTGGCTTTGAGACACCATTCCCGTGGGTATGTGCGTTATCCTTATCGCGGAGCTCACTTTGTTCACGTTCTGCCCTCCCGGACCGCTCGCCCTGTAAGTGTCTACCCGGATGTCCGCCGGATTTATTTCCACCTTGATGTCCTCGGTTATCTCGGGGATCACTTCCACTGACGCGAAGGATGTATGGCGCTTGCCGTCAGCGTTAAAAGGGGACATCCTTACCAGCCTGTGGATCCCCTTTTCGGTCTTGAGGTAGCCGTACGCGTATTCCCCGGACACGATTATTGTTGCGCCTTTTATCCCGGCTTCCTCGCCGTAGGACACATCGGGTATCTCTATGCTGTATCCTTTTTTTTCCGCCCACCTTGAATACATCCGCAGCAGTATCTGCGCCCAGTCCTGCGCGTCGGTCCCGCCCGCCCCCGCGTTTATCGATACTATCGCGTTGTTCCTGTCATATTGGCCGCCAAGCAGCGTTGTAAGCTCAAGGGCGGAAATTCCCGTGTTCAGCTCGTCAATGTCCCCTGAAAGTTCCTTTTCTGCCGATGCTTGCCCCTCTTCCACCGCCGTATCGATGAGTATGGTAATATCCTCGGATTTTGAATTCAATTTTTTCCATGAATCGATCTGTGTTTCCAGCAACTTCAATTGCTGCAGCAGCTTCTGGGCCTCCTTTGGATCGTTCCACAGCGTTGGATCGGAAGATCTTTCTTGAAGTTGAGCTATCACCTTTTCTTTTTTCTGTATTTCAAGGAGCTTTGAAAGCTCATCGATCTTCTTTCTCGCCACTTCTATTTTATCTTTTATGTCCTCTAACATATTATTTTAAAACTATTATCTTCCCTTTCCCTATGGTGCGCCCTTCCGACGCGATACGGAACAGGTAAACGCCGTTAGCCACCGTCTCGCCAAAATCATTCACACCGTCCCAGTAGACCCTGTTAACCCCCTGATTACCGCCTGTCGTCCCCCACGCGTAGAACTTCCGGCAGACAAGGTTGCCCGTGAGGTCGTAAAAATATATGTAAGTATCGGAATTCCTTGTAAGCTCGTACATTATCAGCATCTGCCCCTTTCGCGGATTGAACGGGTTCGGCCCGTACTCAGCCCTTCCGGAAAGTATGGGGAAAGTCTGCGATCCCGCGTGGAAAGTGGCTCTTGCCGACGTTGAATCAAGATCATTTACTTTAACCCTTACCGTGAGCCATTCATCCATTCCGGTCGTATCAAGCGTTGCCAGGACCGTATTAAGCATAGCCGTTGATGAGGTTGCAATATTTACCCAGCTGGTCGGACTCCTTCCATGTCCCCAATCTACATCGTAATGATCGAACATTTCGCCTGTGGCTGTGCCTCTTATCTCAACAATGCCGAATGCGTCCCCCCGCGGCTCACTTATATAACCATACAGCCCTCCCAAAGCCAAGAGAGCATTTATCCTTCCTTTCCCTATCTTCCCTATGTACCCGGGATTCAGCGAATCGATATTATCCGAGTAATTAATTATCCTTTGAGATACTTCATCTGCCGTAAGGGAAGGGAATCTTGCCCTTACCAGCGCTGCCAGTCCCGAAACAAAAGGGGCCGCCATCGATGTTCCGCTCATCCACGTATAACAAGTATCTGAAAAAATATGGCCAGGAATATAACAGTAAGTACTTAAGATCTCAGAAGTGTAAGATGGGTCAGGTTCACCACCTGGGGCAGAGACTTCGACCCATGTTCCAAAATTAGAATAAAATGTTTTACGGTCACTTGAATTTGTTGCTGCAACAGCTATAACATGATCATAATATGCTGGGTAACATATAAAGGGAGGTGTAGGATAATTGTTTCCTGCGGCCGCGACAAGTACAACGTCCGATGCGGCGGCATAAGCGATCGCCGCTGCGATAACAGGATCATTGCCCGTACCCCCCAAGCTCATGTTTATTACATCCACGCTCGCTGTATCCACCGCCCATATCAACGAATTATAAACGCTGTCGTCAAAATCACCCCCATCTGCACCGAGCGCCTTGATGGGAATTATCCTGCAGTTCCAGTCCACGCCGGCACAGCCGGTCGTATTATTAGTTATTGCCCCGATTATTCCCGCCACATGCGTCCCGTGGCCATGATCATCAATGGGATCGGGATCGCTGTTCACAAAGTCATAGCCCTCCAGGGAATTCACGCGGGTTTTCAGGTCAACATGGTTATAATTCACTCCTGTATCAATTACTGCCACTTTGATCTCGCTTGTGCCCGTGCATAAATTCCATCCGGACATAGCCTCTTCCGTGGGTTTAAGCCATATTTTGTAAAGTCCCCACTGATTTGGATCGTGGGTTGGACTTTCGCCCGTCACATAAAACTCGTCATTGGGTGTTGTAAAGATAGATACTCTGTAATTTGGCGAAGCAAATTCAACGGAAGGATCGTTCTGGAAATCCTGCACCGCCGCCTTTACGTCCATATCCTGAGAGAACTCCAAAAGATATATCTGAGAAAGGTCAGGCAGCTCCACAACCCTTCCCGACCTTAGCTTCTTGATTTTTTTCTCTTTTTTGACGAACGATTTTATCTTCTTCACCTTGTATTTTGCGTTCAATCCCTTGATGTTCGAAGACCTTACTTCGGCCTTGTCAACTGAAAACGCACCCACCTCTCCTTTAACATCCACCACGTCCGGCCTGAACTTGACGAACATCTCCCCCGGAGCATATTCAACCTCACCGAAACAAGGTGAAATAAATACCAATAAAAATATTATAATTACAAGTTTTTTCCGCAGCATTTTTTGTACTTCTTTCCGCTTCCGCACGGGCATGGGTCGTTCCTGCCTACCTTTTCCGCATGCCTTACAGAAGCCTGCCTCCCCACGCGCGTGGGCTCTCCGTAGGTGACCTCCCTTTTTCTTAACACCTGCTCTTCTTCCCCTTCTTTAACTACCTGCACCCTGAATATCATGCTCACTATCTCCTGACGCGCGGCATCCATCATTTCCTGGAACATCTTGTAACCCTCTATCTTGTATTCAATGAGCGGATCCCTCTGCCCCCATGCCCTGAGCCCTATCCCCTCCCTGAGCACGTCCATGTTGTGGAGATGTTCTATCCATTTGCCGTCTATCTCCTTCAACATCACAAGTTTTTCGATCTCCCTCATGGCCTGGCCGCCAACATAATTCTCCTTCGCCTCGTAAGCATCCTTAAAAGCCTTTTCGATCGCCTCCGTCATGCTCTGTCTGTCCCTGTAGCCGTCAAGATTGCCGTAATCGACCGGCAATATTTCCGAGAGGGCCTTCTTTAACCCTTCCATGTCCCCTTCTGCCGACCGCTCCGGGATAAAAGCTTCAACATAGCTTTTTATCATCTGATCCATCATTTCATAGACCTTTTGTTTCAGGTCCTTCACTTCAAGGATCCGCCTTCTCAATGTGTATATCGCTTCCCTCTGCTTATTCATCACGTCGTCGTACTCAAGCACCTGCTTCCTAATATTGAAGTGGTACTGCTCGACTTTTTTCTGGGCGTTCTCAATGGCCCTTGTTATGAGTGGATGCTCAATGGGCACGTTCTCCTCCATCCCGAAGCGCTCCATTGCGCCGGCAATGCGGTCGCTTCCGAAAAGCTTCATGAGGTCATCCTCCAGCGCCACATAGAACCTGGATGAGCCGGGATCTCCCTGCCGGCCGCTTCTTCCCCTCAATTGATTGTCAATTCGCCTTGATTCATGCCGCTCTGTCCCTATTATGTGCAGCCCCCCTCCAGTTGCTATCCCTTCGCCAAGGACGATATCGGTACCTCGTCCCGCCATGTTGGTGGCAATGGTCACCGCGCCCTTCTGCCCCGCCTTTGCGATTATCTCCGCTTCTTTTTCATGATGCTTCGCGTTCAGAACATTATGAGGGATCCCCCGCCTTTTTAATATCTCGCTTATGAGTTCTGAGTTCTCTATGGAAACCGTTCCCACCAGAACAGGCATGCCCTGTTTGTATTGGACCTGTATCTCGTCGCAGACGTTCTTGAATTTTTCCTTCCTGGTCTTATAGATGATGTCATTAAAGTCCTTCCTTATCATGGTCTTGTGGGTGGGGACATCGATCACCTCAAGCTTGTATATCTTCCAGAATTCCCCCTCTTCCGTTTTTGCCGTGCCCGTCATGCCCGCAAGTTTTTTGTACATCCTGAAATAGTTCTGGAATGTTATAGTGGCGAGCGTCTGGCTCTCCTCCTGGATGGTGACGCTCTCCTTTGCCTCTATCGCCTGGTGCATGCCGTCGCTGTAGCGCCTGCCTATCATGAGGCGGCCGGTGAACTCATCCACGATCACCACTTCGCCCTCTTTAACAACATAGTCGATATCCCGCCTGTAAAGATGCCCTGCCTTGAGGGACTGGATTATCTGGTGCGCTATCTCCATGTTGGCGACGTCAAAGAGGCTTTCAATGCCCAGCAGCTTTTCACACTTCTTGTTCCCGATCTCGGTCAGCACCGCGTTCTTTGTCTTCTCGTCGATCGTGAAGTCGGTCCCTTTTGTCAGTTTCTTTGCGATATCATTCGCCTTGTAATACCCTTCGATGCTCTCCTCCACCATTCCCGAGATGATAAGGGGCGTTCTTGCTTCATCTATCAATATGCTGTCAACCTCGTCAACGATGCCGTAATTCAGCTCCCTCTGTACGCACTGGTCTATGTGAACGGACATGTTGTCCCGCAGGTAATCGAACCCGAACTCGTTGTTCGTCCCGTAAGTGACATCGGCGGCATAAGCTTTTTTCCTGTCTCCATAATCCATGTCATGCTGTATTAAGCCGACTTCCAACCCTAAAAACCTGTATATCGGCCCCATCCACTCGCTGTCGCGTTTTGCCAGGTAGTCGTTCACTGTAATTATATGGACGCCTTTCCCTCCGAGGGCGTTCAGGTAGACCGGAAGTGTGGCAACAAGCGTCTTCCCTTCCCCTGTCTTCATCTCCGATATCTTGCCCAGATGAAGCACCACGCCTCCCACGAGCTGGACATCGAAGTGCCGAAGTCCTATCGTCCTGACGGATGCTTCGCGGACGGTGGCGAAAGCTTCCGGAAGGATGTCTTCCAGTTTCGCTCCGTTTGAAAGTCTTTGCCTGAATTCGGATGTCTTATCCTTAAGCTGCTCATCGTTCAAAGCCTTCATGGCAGGCTCAAGCTCATTGATCCTTCGGATGAGGGGGGCAATGGCCTTTATCTTTTTTTCGTTGGTGTCGCTTATCAGGCTCAATAACCACTTTATAGGCATAATTTTTTCCACAAAACAAAAGGGAGATAAGCAAATCCAATGACGCTTAACTCCCTTTTATGACCGAAATGTCACTGCAATTCTGGTTCTATCAGCCCGTAATTGCCTGTACTTCTCCTGTATACCGTATTCACTTCATTTGTCTTTGAATTCAGGAACATGTAGAAGTCATGGCCAAGGACCTCCATTTCACTGGCGGCTTCCTCTGGCGTAAGAGGCTTCATCCCAAAACGTTTCACCTTGACGATCACCGGGCCCGCGGGTTCTTTTGGCTTCATGTATTCTTTTGCCATTTCCCTCACATGCTCCTTTGCTTTTTCCGATTGCCTTCTCACTTCATGCACCATTTTTTCTTTATGCTTTTCGATCTGCCGCTCAAGCTTTTGAAATACCTGGTCTATTGCCGCATACATGTCGGACGCGCCGTCCGTAGCCCTTACTATCTTTCCCGCAGTCCACACAGTGACTTCCGCGACGTTGTTCCTGAACTGATCATCATTGTTCCTTACTTCGAGCGTAACCTCAGCTTTCTGGATATTGCCAAAAAACTCGTCAAGCTTGCCCACTTTTTTCTCCGCATATTCCCTCAGCGGACCTGAGACATCGATCTTATGGCCCTGAACTATCACGTGCATAATGGCCCCTCCTTGATGGCCAAATTATATACCTAATTATAGAAGTCCTCAACCATTATGCCTTTATTCTACAGCTCTGCCCAGGGTCAGCACATGCACCTTCCTCGCACCTGCGTCCTTCAGCGCCTTAGCCGCCTCGGCAACCGTTGCCCCCGTGGTATAGATATCGTCCACCAGAAGGAGACTCTTCTCATAAAGCGGGCCCGACCTGAACGCCCCGATTATGTTCAAGAACCTTTCCTCTCTTTTGAGTTCGAACTGTGGCTTTATGTCTTTGGTCTTTTTAAGCGATACGTCATCCATCCTGACATTAAAAGCCCTTGAAATGACGTCAGCCAGAAGTCTTGACTGGTTATAGCCCCTTTCTCGTTCTCTTTGTCTTGATAACGGGACCGGGATGATGAGATCAATATCGTTGATCGGGATTTCCCCGCATTTTAAATGCTCCACCATCAGCTGGCCAAGCATGCCGGACAATCTCTTTTTCCCGTTGAACTTGAATTTATGGATCGCCTCCTTCAGAACTCCTTCATATAGAGCGACCGATCTTGCCATAGTAAAAGGGGGATTGTTCAAATCGCAGTCGTCGCACAAGTCACCCCGGAAATATCTGTCTTTTGGCTTGCCGCAGATCCGGCATATTGGAGGATTAAGATAAACGATTTTGCACGAACAATTATCACAAAGGGGACTTTGGGATAACTTATTACAAGCTACACATTTAGGCGGGAAAAATAAATCAAGAGTATTTCTAAGTATTTCCTTCATGATCAATTGCTATTGTTTAATTTTTAAACTCTAATTCTCACCAATTGGCTATTGGGCTTCCTATTAGGACCATTAGGGTCAATTAGCGTATTCGCGTTACAGGCAATTCGCGTGATTAGCGAACAGCCAAATTAGCGAGAATAAGCGTTTCTAGTGACTGAAGTAGCAAGTTTCATTCCATTTTTTCCAAGCTTAATCCTTACAAAAATTGTAGCTCCCTTCGTCACTTGCCGTCGAAATCGACTACAAGAGCAACCTTGTAAAATAGTTTGCGGTATGCTATATTTCAATCATGACCTGGGATGAAATTATTCAGCTTCTTAATCAGGGAGAGGGTCAGCAGGTAGAATTCGATAAAGTCATACCATCCCCGGATGATGTCGCCAGAGAATACGTTGCTTTCGCGAATTCCGACGGCGGGCGCCTTATCCTTGGGATCGACGACAAGAACAAGCACCTCATGGGCGTTCACATTGAAGATGATACACTGGATAAACTGACGTCCATTGGAAAAGAAAAATGTATCCCCGCGATCACGCCTCACATAGAGATCCTTGAACAAAGCAGCAAAAAGGTCGTCTCCATCACGGTGAGTGAGGGCGACGAAAAACCATACAGAACAGACGAGATCTGCTACATAAGGGACGGCAACATATCAAGGCCCGCAAGGGAGCAGGAAGAAGAGGAGATAAAGAGCCCCTGGGCCGGCAAAGACCTTAACAAGCGCCAGAAAAGGGCGCTTCAGTTCATAGCCGAGCACGGCGCGATAACCAACAGGGAATACAGGGAGGCATTCAATGTATCGCACAAAACCGCGCATATTGAACTGACCCTGATGGTGGACAAGAAACTTGTGGAGGCGCAGGGAGCGGGACGTAATACCCATTACACGCTTCCCCCTCAATAGATTAGAAGGAGATCCCATTGAGAAAACCCATGATCGCCGGCAACTGGAAGATGTACAAGACGATCCAGGAATCCGTAGCCACAGTTACCGACCTGAAAGCCAAAGTATCAGGGATATCCGACAGAGAAATAATTATATGCCCCGTTTTCACCTGCCTTAAATCCGCTTGCGATGCGGCCAAAGGATCAAATATCAAGGTTGGCGGCCAGGACCTTTTCTGGGAGGAAAAGGGCGCCTTTACGGGCGAGATCTCCGCAGGCCAGATAAAAGATACAGGCTGCACACATGTGATAATCGGACATTCCGAGAGACGGCAGTATTTCCACGAAACCAATGAAACGGTCGGGAAAAAGATACAGGCTGCATTAAAAACCGGGCTTACCCCCATAGTATGCGTGGGCGAGACCCTTGCCGAGCGTGAATCAGGAAAGACTTTCGCAGTTAACGAAAAGCATGTAAGGGAAGGCATGGGTTCCCTCTCAAAAGAACAGGCGGCAAGGATAGTCATTGCATATGAGCCTGTCTGGGCGATCGGCACGGGGAAAGTTGCCACCCCGGCACAGGCGGAGGAAGTACATATATATATCAGGAAGACCATTGCCAGTATGTTCGGGCAGGATGTTGCGGAGGGCTTGAGGATACTTTATGGCGGAAGCGTAAAGCCCGAGAACATATCGGAACTGATGGCACAGGGCAACATTGACGGTGCGCTTGTCGGCGGGGCAAGCCTGGAAGCGGATTCCTTCACGAAGATCATCAAGTATTAGAAAGGAAAGATACAAATGGTAAAGTATTCCGATCTCGGCCTGGTGAACACAAAAGAAATGTTCAAGAAAGCGGTTAGCGGAGGTTACGCTGTCCCGGCATATAACTTCAATAACATGGAGCAACTCCAGGCCATAATGATGGCTTGCGCGGAAACGAACTCACCCGTGATAATCCAGGTCTCGAGCGGAGCCAGGAAATACGCGAATGCCACTCTTCTCAGGTATATGGCGCAGGGTGCGGTTGAAATGACAAGGAAAGACCTTAAGTCGAACATATCCATTTGTCTGCATCTGGACCATGGTGATACATATGAGCTTTGCATTTCCTGCATTGAATACGGTTTTTCATCCGTAATGATCGACGGAAGCCACCTTCCCTATGCAGAGAACGTTACTCTTACTAAAAAAGTTGTCGAATATGCTCACAAATTCGATGTCAGCGTAGAAGGCGAACTTGGAGTGCTGGCGGGGATCGAAGATGAAGTGAAAGCTGAAAAACACACTTATACCCAGCCTTCTGAGGTCCAGGATTTCGTCTCAAAAACGGGCGTTGATTCTCTGGCGATATCCATCGGCACATCACACGGGGCTTACAAATTCAAGCCGGGCACGAAACCCGAGATAAGGCTTGATATACTTCATGAGATAGAAAAGCGGCTTCCCGGATTTCCGATAGTTCTCCACGGTTCATCATCTGTCCCGCAAGACTTAGTAAAGCAGATCAACTCCATGGGTGGCAAGCTAAAAGATGCTATCGGGATACCGGAAGAACAGCTCAGGGAAGCTTCCAAATCGGCAGTTTGCAAGATCAATATCGATTCGGATGGCCGCCTTGCCATGACGGCCGCCATAAGAAAAGTGTTCATCGATAAGCCGGAGGAGTTCGACCCGAGGAAATACCTTGGGCCGGCGAGGGACGCATTGAAAGAACTCTATAAACATAAGAACATCAATGTCCTTGGCTCAGCAGGTAAGGCTTAGCGTCACTCTGAGCGAAGCGAAGAGTCTGCATTAATAAAAGGAGGAAAGATCATGATGAGGGTTGGAATGCTTACGGGCGGCGGAGATTGCCCCGGTCTTAACGCCGTTATAAGGGCGGCTGTAAGAAAAGGGATCGAGCAGTACGGATTTGAGCTGCTCGGTATAAAAAGAGGATGGGCGGGAATGGTGGATCCGGAAGCGGAGCAGATAGACCTTAGATCGGTTTCCGGCATCCTTCAGCGAGGAGGCACGATACTCGGCACATCCAGGACAAATCCAGCGAAGATCGAAAAGGGCTTTGAAAAATGCGCCAATGCCTTCAAGATCCTGAAAATGGACGCTCTCATTGCCATCGGCGGCGAAGACACATTGGGTGTGGCGAACAAGCTGGCAAAGATGGGAATGCCGATCGTGGGCGCGCCAAAGACAATTGATAACGACCTCAACGCAACGGATTTTACTTTCGGCTTTGACACCGCCGTCAATATAGTGATGGAAGCGGTGGATCGACTGCATACAACAGCTGAATCTCACGACAGGGTCATGGTGGTGGAAGTTATGGGCCGTCACGCTGGATGGATCGCCGTATACGGCGGCATCTCGGGCGGGGCCGACGTGATATTGATCCCCGAGGAAAAATTCGATATCGAGGAAGTCTGCACACTTCTTAAAAGGCGGCACGCAAGGGGGAAAAATTTCAGCATAGTTGTCGCAGCAGAGGGCGCGCTGCCAAAAGACACCAATTCGTTCATGACAAAAGGCAATGAGCTTGATAACTTCGGGCATGTCAAACTTGGCGGCATCGGCGAAGCGCTTGCCAAAGAGATAGAAAAGCGCACGGGATTTGAGACCCGGGCGACAGTGCTTGGCCACATACAAAGAGGCGGCTCACCTACCGCATTTGACAGGGTGCTTGGCACAAGGTTCGGGATAGCTGCGATCGACCTGGTAGCCAAAAAGGACTGGGGTAAAATGGTGGCGCTTCAGGGCAATAAGATAGTCGCGGTTCCGCTTGAAGCCGCTGTCGGTACTTTAAAGACTGTGGACAAGGACCTGTTCAATATCGCGAAGGTCTTCTTCGGCTAGCTCCCTTTAAGTTCTTTCCTGAAGACTTCTTTACGGACCGCCCTTTTCTTTAGCCTGTTCTTTCTGGAAGGGATGACCTGAGTTGTCACTTTTCTTGTGGAAGGGAACCCCCACATTCTCATCTTGGGGACTTTTCTACTTCGCTCCCGCGGCATGCCCCTCTCCATTGAATTCGTACATTACCGCTATTTCGTTGCATTCGTCGGGGAACTTGATGCAGTGTATGCACTCTCCCCATATTTTCTGGGGAAGACGACGTTTTTGGACCGTCTTGAACCCCATCTTGTTGAAGAAATCCTTTATTAAAGTGAGGGCGAACACTTTCTTGATCCCAAGCTCTTTTGCCTCGCCAAGGGCGGTTTCAACCAGCTTCTTCCCCCACCCTTTCCCGCGTTCGGATTCATCCACCGCCAGCGCCTTTATCTCGGCCAGGTCGTCCCACACGATATTGAGAGCCACGCATCCCTTGACCTTTCCACCGATATCGATCACATAATAATCCCTAATATTATCATAAAGGTTGTTGAGCGAGCGCGGCAGCATCAGGTCCTTTTCAGCGTAGTGGTTCACAAGCACATGGATATCTTTTACGTCGGAAATTTTTGCTTTTCTGATCATGATCGTATCAAAGTATATCAGGAAAATATTCGCTGTTCAAATCGCTAATTCCAATTGGACGAAGGTTTTGGGTTGAGGCCCCATACCGTTCTCAACATTATTTTCTTGAATATTTCCGGAGGCGAAGTGTGCTCCTCTATCAACTCATTAAAGTCTGAATATTCGATCACATTACCAGGATAATATCTTAAAACGAACGGGTAATGCTCAATGCCGGGCTTTTCATTGACCGATACGATCTCGCCTTTCAATGACATGAACACGGCAAATTCCTTCGACGAAACTTCAAATCCATTAAAGATCTCGGACACTTCTCCGGCTGGAAAAAGGAAATCAATCGCTTTGCCGATCCTTCCGATCTCTCCTGACTTGATCATCTGTCGCAGTAACCTTATATTCCTCCAGACTACGCCTTGAATTTCATGCTGATAAAAAAATGGCTCTTGTGCATTGAAATAGACAATTGTGCCAACAGGGGAAAGGGATTCAAATAGTATCGTGTCCTTCCCAAGTCCAAGTTCACTGGCTTCCAGGGTGACCGCGCACGCGAACGGAGGGAAATTCTCGCCGAAATAATCCCTTACCCAGGGTGTATCAGGTGATCTTGCCCCCAGCACAAAAGGCCGCCCAGGAACAAGGTCGACCGATATTTCCGGGCTGCCATGGAGACGTACCGTGAATTTGCCTCCAATAGAGCTGACCGTGAAATGCTGGTTTCTCATGGAGTCAACGAAATAGCTGGCTTCTCTTCTTGGTTTGAATTCTAACCATGCAGAGGATGGGTTCGTTGCCGTACTCCTGCCGCCGACAAGACGGGAAAAGCCAAGGGTAAATATCCGCTCCGGAGGTTTCCTCCCCAATTCATCAGGGCGGTTCCTCATGGCCCTCATATAAATCCTTGAGTCCCATTGAACGCCTCCCCTCCCGATCCCGTAACCCCTGAATTCCACTCTCCCTGTCATTATACGGCCCTCTTTTTCTTCGCCATCTCTTCGTCTATCATTGCCAGCTCTTCTCCTATCCAGGTTGCCGCTTCTATGGCCGCGGAAGGATCTTTCGGATAGAACCTGCCCAATGCCAGAGTTACGAACATTTCTCTTTTCTGTGAATTTGCTTCCCCGGGGTAGAACATTAAAGATAAAAAGGCAATGAAGAGCAACTTCCCGCGCGCATCTCCGGGATCCTCGAATTTCGTGGTGGTGAATTCTTTCGCCATATCTGCTGCGTAATTCGCCTGCTCGCCGTCCAGTTCCACGTTCGGATAATTGAAGGAAAAATATCTTTTCGCAAGAAGAGCCTTATCAAAATCAGGTATGTCCCTTCGCTTTAACGCATTTTTCAGTGAGAAGTAAAGCACCCACTTCGGCTCGCAGTACATGCCGACCACGGCATTGAAATAGGCAAGATTATACGCATCGCTGCCCCTTATAAGCCATTTCTCACGCGGCTCGATCGTAAGATGTTTATACGCTTCTCCCGATGTGATGGATCTTGCGAATTGTTCAACCTTGATGCCGTCCTCGGAGATCCCGAGATTTTCCTTTAACTTCCTGGCTTCCAGGGTTATGTGAAGGTCCCTTCTAAGAGTGACAAGCGTTACCCCTTCCCTGAAAGGCGCTATACCGCGGGGCAATATCTGCATAAGCGTTGACAGATCGTGGACTTCCATACCGCGCACCGGCCCTAGCCTCTTAGCATGCCCAAGTTCATGTATCATCCTCAAGGGAAGGTCCCCTTTCCCGAATTTTCTGCCGCCGATTCCTCCTACGCTCACGCAAAGTCTCCTTATGCTTAAAAATAAGCTGATCTATAGCTGATCTATACCTGTATTATTATCGTGAGGTTTATTGAAAAGTTTCAGTTAAACTGGATAATTACCGATGCTTATAAACAGGTGTTTTGATCTTTACATGCGCCTTGTGGACAGTATCACTACTTCCTCCACGGGAACGTCCTCATAATAGCCGGAGGAATGTGTTTGGACCATTTTAATCGCGTCAACGTTCTCCATTCCCTCCACCACCTTGCCGAAAACGCAGTAGCCATATCCTGCCTGGGTGTCATCCCTGTGGTCAAGGAAAGGATTATCAACCGTGTTTATGAAGAATTGCGCAGTAGCGCTGTCCACCACAGCGGTCCTTGCCATCGCGATAGTGCCTCTTTTGTTTGACAGGCCGTTCCCCGCTTCATTTTTGACCGGCATGCCGGCAAGCTTTTCCGTCATTCCTTTAGTGAATCCGCCTCCCTGTATCATGAAATTGGGTATCACCCTGTGGAAGATCGTTCCGTCGTAAAATCCGGAATCAACGTAAGAGAGAAAATTTTTCACTGTTTCCGGTGCCTTGTCGGGATAAAGCTCCACCACGAGCGTTCCCTTTGATGTTTCCATTATGACCTTCGGATTGCTTCCCATGTTTTCTCCTTCTTTTGCGGGTGGCTGACCCATCGCCAGGCACGATCCCGCAAGCACTAGGATCAATAACGCTGAAATGAACGTATTCCTCATATAGCCCCTTCTTTCCTCCTGATTTTACTATGAAATCGGCTTTATGAGAAGGATCGATTTCCAAAATCCCCTTGTAACCTTAACTGCTCGTATCTATACTCCCTCGGCCTTTTCAGGCATTGGAAAAAACTGAAATAATAGTATAATAGCCTTATGAGGAAAACCTGCATATTCATAGCCGTGCTTATGATCATGTCTACCTCATGCCTGGGGCTCGCCCGGCCGCATGGAATGGGAGATGCATTCACCGCCGTTGCCGATGATCTTAACTCAGTACGGTACAATCCCGCGGGCCTTGCTTTCCAGAACGGCACTCAATTATTGTACGATTATCCGTGCTTCCCGCTTGAAGACCAAATCAGCATATATTCGCTTTCATATGGCGGCAAGGCTGGGAATGGCTTCGTGGCTTTTACCATCGACGGCCTGGATGCCTATGACGATATTTTTACAATCCATAATCACACCTATACTCTTACATATGCTCTTAAATTATATGAAAATATCTCTTTAGGGATCAACCTGAACTCGATAACCGGGTATATGCAGAGCTCCCTACCGCTGCCTACTGATGAATATCGAACCGACGGGTCATCCGCTGACATAGGATTATTTGCGAAACTGAACGAGCATTTTTCATTTGGAATAATGCAAAACGCATATTGTTCCCGGAATCTGTTATATCCGATAACAATGGCGACCGGATAAGGATTAAGTTGCCTTCCCCTCTCAGGATAGGCCTTGCATTTTATCCGACCGATAGCCTTATACTTGCGGTAGATGCCGTAAAAGACGTCAATATAGAGAGCCAGAACTGGGACGAGCATTACGGGATAGAATACGATTTTTCCCCTTCCCTTACCATAAGGGGCGGAGAGGAAAAGATATATATGGCCGGAACGGATGAATATTCCTATATAAGCTGTCTTGGCTTTTCAGTAAGACTTCTCCCCGGCATCAGTATAGAACTGGGCAGGAAGAACGACTCGAATTATCTTGCCGACTATTACGGCCTCAAATGGGAATTGTAACCTAGCACCTTTCAAGCCTCTTCGCCCTGCCAATTCAATTGAAAGTGAAATTTCCCGTTGATTATGACGATAACTATCCAGAATAAAATGGCACCAATCACGGAAAGATCGCAAAGGGTCTCTTTTAAATACGGCAATGTCAGGTTTGTCGCCACGCCCTTTACCGCGTGGAAACCGGCAAAGGCGGCAAGGACAAAGCCGCGATGCGCGGAGCTTGACGACTTTCAAAGGGCATTTAACGAGCTTCATTTTACTTCAAAACGCCTTCCGGAAGAACTGGGCAGGTATGATATCGCCCAGGTATTCGATCATCACATAGAGGACAAGAAGGAATTCGACAGGTTCATTGCTCAATTCGCCGCCAGGTTCGGCTACACGGCTCCAGAGATGTTCGCGCTCGGGCCAAAGGAGACCATAATGCTGATCGCGAAGATCGTTGCGTCCCATTACAAGTTCCATTTCCCTTCAGAGCTTGGAAGAATGGGAAGATATAATAACCGGTTCCTGGATGTTGAACGGGTGGGCTGCTACGCTCTTGCGGATAACTTCTCTTACTTTTTTGATTATTTCAAGGCCAGGAACAGTGCTTTAATGGACACGTTCATTTACAGATTCGCCTCAGGGCATGGTGGTCATGCCTGGAACATGCTCATTTCGTTAAGGCGTAATGCAAAAGACTGGACTCCATTGGAAGCGCATTTTACCTGGATAGATATCGTTGCCCCCATGAGACCGCTTAAAAAAGTCAAAAGCTGCGACATTACTGACGTTGACCTTGCAGCAAGCCCGGTTGAGGGCCACGACATGCGTGTTTTCAGCAGGTTGCCGTTGCCCCGGCCGAAAAGCACCGAACTGTGGGGGCATCATCCTTTTGACAGGCGACTTGTTCTGGCCTTTTTTATGGACCCGGCATTCTTCTCCCCTGTTGATGAAGTGCGTAGGTCCACGGTAAAGGCTGCAATGGCCATGATAAAGGCCGGAAAGCCGCTGGATGCATCCACGATATTATCCCTGATAACATTATTTCAAAATAACGGCACGGGAGCGACCCTGCAAAACAAACTTGCGCTGAGGGAATACTACAGGCTGAACAAATCGCAATATACCCCTGAAGAACGTGACCTTATAAATAAGGACATCCGCTATGTATAAGCCGCTCTGATCCGTATCTCTTATATAGCTTCGCTCCGCCGTATTAATTTAAAGTGAAATTTCCGGCGATATTGGCCGAAAGATATCCAGTATGGCAATTTTTGCTGCGACAAGATCTTCCAGGATATACTGGATGAGCGATGCCTGCCGGAAAGATCCGCAGGTACGCAGAGAAGTGATTCGCGCTGCCAAGGAAAGCGCAGGCAGAGGGCTACTGCTTTTTATGCAGCAGCGGATCCAAGGGCCGGTCATTGCCAGTTTCGGAAATTTCCTTCGCGCGCTTCGACAGATGGAACCGAAAATAATGCCTCCGGGTCGCGCCAGATACATCGACAAGCTGAAAAGCAGCCTGAGTAACGGGGATTCTCCGGTCTTCGTCATAACCAACTCATCTCTTAGTATCCCACTATGGCTTATCGGCCTCGCCAGCAAGAGAGATTTTATTCTCGTTAAATGTAAAAGCAGCGAGGACCCGACCCCGGTATTGTCAGAATTTACCGGTCGGGCCAGCTGGGATTCTTTTGCTCGTGCGTTGAAAGGTTTGGGAGTAAAAAAGATCGTCATTTACGGTGAAACAAGCCCTGATCATTTTGCCAGGGCCTATGCGGTCCTTTCCGGTCATTTTCAGGTCGGGATCGACGCTGACCGTGTTTTCCCGCAGCCAAAACGCGGGGTACGGAAATTGCGGTCAGCTATTAGAAGAGTTTGAAGAATAAGTGAAATTTTTTCCAGGACCGTTCGATATAACAAGTGCGTCTTAAAAATCATAATTGATCAAAGGTCTTGATTTGTTCGTAAAATATAAAATAAGGGAGGTGAAACTGTAATGGGAGTTTTAATTTCGGGAGTAACTGCCAACAGATATTTCAATGTTCTGGGTATGAAAGACAAGGATAACAGCGGCGCTATTGAAAATAACAAGAAAGAAGGTTATGTGCCATGGTTAGATGCCAACGTTGATAACAAGATTGATGGTTATGAGGCGATGAGAGCAATGGTTGTAAGGTTCAGCAAAATGCCGGCCGAGAAAAAGACAATAATTCTTGAAGGCTTAAAGGCCGATGCGCGATCCGACAATCCCTACATAGCAAATGGCGCGATCGAGACCTTAAGGAGCATCATAGGCATGGTTGATAAAAGCCAGGTCAAAGAAGTATTGCCAACAGTTATGAGCATTGCCGACGATGACAAGGTCAGTGACTATTTCAGGAAAGAGGCGAGAGAAATACTTGAAGCTAATTGTTCAAGTGAATCGGTAGAAACACATAGTTCGAGTGAATCAGTGGAAGCGCACGGTTCAAGGGAATCGGTGGAAGTGCATGGTTCAAGAGTAGCAAGGGAAGTACATACTTCAAGGGAATAACGATCTAACGCGTAAGATCCAATAAATAGGAGCCTGGGATCATAAGTCTCAGGCTCCTATTATTTCTGCCAAAGAATTTTGAGAAAATGTGAAATTTAACAGCAATATATACGAAAACATTATGGTTGAATTTTAAATTTCATTAAGGGGGTATTTATAATGGTTTATCAGGTAATGTCGCGGGCGGCAAGGATGCCGGCTTCCAAGCTCAGCGCGGAAAGGTTCTCGGGATTTTGCCGGGGATATTTCGGAGCTGATTTCGCGGAAGGAACCGTCAACAAAAGACTGCCTCAGGTCTTCAAGTCTCTCTTAATTGCCGTTCCCGATCTAAAGAAATTCCTGCATTCCGTGGTCGCCATCGGGAAAGGCAGAGCGACTATAGAGGGGGAACACAACGATCACGAGCTCTGCAACACGATCTCAGTTCCGATGGAGAACGGGACCATATGCGTTGGCCTTAAACGCCTGAAGACGTTCGGGGACAAAGGCGTTATAAGGATATTGAATTCCGACGACGGGCAGTTCCCGCATTTCGATCTTTACATCAGCGTTGACGACTTTGAGGCGCTGAACAAGTCTATTGCCGCCCGCAAGCGCTCGGGAGCTTCACCTCTCTGGTATGAATATCCGGTTTCATGCGTTCTTGAGCTTATGCATAAGTACCCCAAACTGAAGGCCGAGCTCGGGAAAAGTGAAACGGTCCTCTTCTTCGACGGAATGGAGCCTTTCGGAGTACCGGTCGCCTCGGGACTGAGCTCATCGGCTGCCATCGAGAACGCGGCACTCGTAGCCATGGTCAATCTTTACAGGGAATGTTTCCCCGGAGGGATCGAGCGCAGCGAGATCGCGGAGATTGCCGTGGCAGCGGAGAACAGCATCGCCAATTGCGGAAGGCTGGACCAGCACACGTCCATTGCGCCGGCCGGAAGGCAGGGTGTAGTGCTTGATTATTATAAGATGGTAAGGGACCAATGGGAAGGCGCATACGAGTTCTTCGATATTCCGGAACAGCTTCTCCTGGGAGTGGTGGACTCAGGTCAAAAAGCGAGCACGGCGCAGGCGGGCTACCGGATCAGGAGGCTTTCCGGCTGGGTTTTCGCCGCCTGTTTCTTCCATCATTTATACGCCGATTATGAGCAGCATGACGCGAAGAAGGCCGAAGCTTTAATTAATTTCCTGACCGCGGATCATTTAAGGAGCCAGAAACCCAGCCTGAGGGATATATATATGTACGGGCAGGAAACCGGCCGTGACCCGCAGGCCATGTGGAACGACGTGGTCATGAAAATGTTCACCAAGAATGCGTATACGGGACCGGAAATACTTGGAATAACGGCCGATTGCACGCTTTTCAAGGGCCCCGGCAGCCGGCTTATAGACATGCTGGCCGCTGACTGCGGTCTTGAAATGGGCAGGATACAAAGCATGCTGACTCCCGTCTTTAAACCTCAATATGGTTTATATGTGCTTGGTGAGCAAGGAAGGGTAATGCGCCTGTACGCGGACCTTATGCAAGGCAACCTGGGCAGCATCGCGGGCCTTATGAGGGAAACACATTACGGGATGACAGACGTTTATGAAGCCGGGACGAAAAAGAACACGGAGATCGTGAAGATACTGGAGGGGCTGGGCATCGCCAGCCGCATAGTGGGGGCTGGTTTTGGAGGCTGGAACGTCTTTGCGATAATCGGCGCAGACCAGGAAGAGAGGGTGGGCAACTTTAAGCGAGCAAAGAAAGCTCTTCTCGATAGTGGTTTTGCCAATTGCTTCATGGTGACTCCCGGCTGCGGATCCGCCGTGTTCGAGCCCGAAGCGGTCTGATCTTATTTCAGGGAAAAGTGAAATTATTTCAAATGTCTCACGATAATAGAACGGTTTGTAATTAGCCCAAGCGGCTTTAAAAGGAGGAAAATAAAATGATCCCAGTAGTTGCAGGTGTTAGTTTAGCGGTTATATTGCTTTCAGGATGCGGAGGAAAGGAAAAGGAACAGGAGGCAAAACCTGCTAATGGTCCAGTGGCAACCTCCCCCACTGCCGAAAAACCAAAAAAGGCGCAGCCAAAGAAGGATGCTATGCCATCTTCCCCGGCTAATGCCCCAGTAGTTGCTGCTGTGCCGCCTCAACAGCCGAAAACAAGCGGAACCGCAGCGGCGGGAGCACAAACACAGGGGAATGGCTTAGTATGGAACGAGGCAGAAGCTGCCTTGAATAATCCTGCCCTCGACGTTCAAATGCTTGGCGCCAAATCACCTAACGTCTACTGTAAAGTATTGCTGGCATATATTGATAAAATGGACAAGGAAACAGCAAATCAAATAAAGAT